>Ga0209698_10000027_pt1 | contig 122069 bp, 107 predicted proteins | sample LitLauG_LLR_2012_FD_187203 | JGI IMG/M metagenome (GOLD analysis project Ga0209698, IMG submission 187203) | Freshwater sediment microbial communities from Pennsylvania, USA - Little Laurel Run_MetaG_LLR_2012 (SPAdes) (version 2) | ecosystem: Environmental > Aquatic > Freshwater > Creek >... | reverse complement strand
GACGTTCATGGGACCGCTGTTAAACGGCACTCCCACATCGCCCGTGTTGATCGCCTGGCAAGTGACCGACAGCGGTCCATTGATGGTGATCATGCAATTTGTGCTGGAACCACCGGCAGAATCCGTCACTTTCACCGTGAACGTACCCGCCGTCGACGGAGTGCCTGTAACCGCACCTGTCGAAGTGTTCAAACTCAGGCCCGCCGGCAACGTGCCGACAATCGAGAACATGTAGGGTGGAACGCCGCCCGTGACCGTCATCGGGCCGCTGTTGAACGGCACGCCCACATCGCCTGTGTTAATCGCCTGGCAGGTTACCGAGAGCGGTGGATTGATCGTGATCGAGCAAGTGGTGTTGCCCTTCACACCGTTGGCGTCCGTCACCTGGATGGCGAACGTTCCAGACGCTGTCGGCGTGCCGAAGACCGCACCCGTCGAAGTGTTCAAAGTCAAGCCAGCCGGCAGCGTGCCGACAACCGAGAACGTGTAGGGTGCCGTGCCACCGGTGACCGTCATCGGACCGCTGTTGAACGGTATGCCGACTTCGCCCATGTTGGACGCCGAGCAGGTCACTTGCGGACCGCCCACGATGGTGATGGCGCAGGTTGTGTTGCCGACCACGCCGTTGGCATCCGTCACCTTAATTGAGAAGGCTCCAGCTGCTGTCGGCGTGCCGCTCACCGCGCCCGTCGAAGTGTTCAAGGTCAAGCCTGCCGGCAACGTCCCGACAATCGAGAACGTGTACGGCGCCGTGCCACCCGTGACCGTCATCGGTCCGCTGTTGAACGGTACGCCCACTTCGCCCATGTTCACGGCCGAGCAGGTTACCTGCGGCGGACCCACAATCGTGATCGCGCAGGTTGTGTTGCCCATGACGCCATTGGCATCGGTCACCTTGATCGAGAAGGTTCCCGGTGCCGTCGGGGTGCCGGTCACTGCGCCCGTCGAGGTATTCAGGGTCAGTCCTGGCGGCAAGGTGCCGACAATCGAGAACGTGTACGGCGTCGTGCCACCCGTGACCGTCATCGGTCCGCTGTTGAACGGTACGCCCACTTCGCCCATGTTGACCGCCGAGCAGGTGACCTGCGGCGGACCCACGATGGTGATCGGGCAGGTCGGAGTGCCGACGACGCCATTCGCATCCGTGACCTGGATCGAGAATGTGCCCGCTGCTGTCGGTGTACCAGTGACCGCGCCCGTCGAAGTGTTCAGCGTCAGACCAGCCGGCAAGGTGCCGCTGGCGATCGAGAACGTATAGGGTGCGGTGCCGCCCGTGACCGTGATCGGTCCGCTGTTGAACGGTACGCCCACTTCGCCCATGCTGACTGCCGAGCAGGTTACTTGCGGCGGTCCCACGATGGTGATCGGGCAAGTCGGAGTGCCGACGACTCCGTTGGCATCCGTGACTTTGATCGAGAACGAACCAGCCGCCGTGGGTGTGCCCGTGACTGCGCCGGTCGAAGTGTTCAGAGTCAGACCAGCCGGCAAGGTGCCGCTGGCGATCGAGAACGTGTAGGGCGCGGTGCCGCCGGTGACCGTGATCGGGCCGCTGTTGAACGGCACGCCCACTTCACCCATGCTGCCTGCTGAGCAGGTGACCTGCGGCGGTCCCACAATCGTGATCGCGCAAGTTGTGTTGCCCATCACGCCGTTGGCATCGGTGACTTTGATGGAGAACGTGCCAGCCGCCGTCGGAGTACCGGTGACCGCGCCTGTTGACGTGTTCAGGGTCAGGCCAGCCGGCAACGTCCCCACAATCGAGAACGTGTACGGTGGCGTGCCACCAGTGACCGTCATCGGGCCGCTGTTGAACGGTACACCCACTTCGCCCATGTTCACGGCCGAGCAGGTTACCTGCGGCGGTCCCACAATCGTGATCGCGCAAGTCGTGTTGCCCATCACGCCGTTGGCATCGGTGACTTTGATGGAGAACGACCCAGCCGCCGTCGGAGTACCGGTGACCGCGCCCGTTGAAGTGTTCAGGGTCAGGCCAGCCGGCAACGTCCCCACAATCGAGAACGTGTACGGCGCCGTGCCACCAGTGACCGTCATCGGGCCGCTGTTGAACGGTACACCCACTTCACCCATGTTCACGGCCGAGCAGGTTACCTGCGGCGGTCCCACGATGGTGATCATGCAGCCGGTAGCCATACCGCCGGCCGAATCCGTCACCTTGATCGAGAATGAACCCGAGGCGGTTGGAGTGCCCGTCACCGCGCCCGTGGAGGTGTTCAGAGTCAGGCCAGCCGGCAACGTCCCCACAATCGAGAACGTGTACGGCGGTACGCCGCCGGTGACCGTCATCGGACCGCTGTTGAACGGCACCCCTATCTCGCCCATGGTGTTCCCAGAGCAAGTCAGGCTCAGCGGAGGGGCAACCGTGACCATGCAGTTGATCGTGCCGATGTTGCCGGCCACATCCGTAATTGTGACCGTGTAGCTAAACGTGCCGCTCACCGTGGGCGTGCCCGAGATGAGGCCGCTCGACGAGATGCTCAGCCCTGCCGGCAGGCCGGTGGCTGTGAATGTATAAGGAGGTCCAGCGCCACCGGTGGCGTTGAGCTGCACCGGGGTGATCGGCACGCCTTGTTCGGCGACGATCACGGCGCAGTTCGCCGTCGGCAAGCTGCACATCAGCGGAGCCGATAATACGCCGTTGATGATGATGGGAATTGACTTCGGATGCTTGTCCACCAGGACGGCGGTGCCGGTCACCGTGCAGTTGCCGGCCAGTCCGGAGAACGTTCCCGAAGTCGTCACCGTCATGGTGTGCGCGGTGGCCTTGAATGTTATGGAGCCGGGAAAGTTCACCGGCGAGCCACCGCTGCAGGTGACCACAAAATTATAGTTAATCGTATAAGTAGCGCCGATGCCCAGATCATGGGCGACCGCGGTCAGAGTGTAGCCCTGACAATTGGCGGTAGCGACGGCACTCTGCAAAACGTTGGCACTGGCGGGCGTGGCCAGAATCGCCATCAGCCCCAGCACGATGCACAGCACCAAAGAGCGTTTGCTAAACATAGAGATGACTCCTTTTCGCGTCGCGGCGAGATTTCGCCGTCAGTGCAGTACACCGCATGTCGAAGGTCACGTCAACACGAAATATATTTCGGAATATGTGCAAATCATTGCGGGCTATTGACTTATTGAAGCGGCTTACTCCCTCAAAACCAGGTTTTCCAAAAGTGCGCCAGAGCCGTCCCGCGCCAGCAAAGCAGAATCTGGGAGAATTGGCCCAATTTCATTGGGTTTCTGTGCATTTTGTGGCTTTCTTGGCACTCTTGAACAAAGAGGTTCGTCCAAGGCGACAATCGCCCCGATAACTAACTCAGACTGGGTCGTTCGAAGGGATTAAACCTGACTCTTGGTTAAGTGGAAGACAAATTCCCACTCAATGCGCCCTTGCGAGTTGAAGGGCCAAACCGGAGCGGTTGCGAAAAGGTGTCGAGTGGCGTGGTCTTTACCATTCCGCGACGATCCGGCAGGGGCCGCAGTCGGTTGGCCGCCTTAGATTTCCGGGTTACTTGATGGTTACGCTTACCGGATTGGAAGCGATGCCATTAGTAACCACTTCTAACTGGCTGGCTCCCTTTTCAATCTTGGCGGGCACGTCAAACGCAGTGGAGACGATGGCCGAACCCGTGGCTACGCCCATGGAGCTGAAGTTGTGAGTACGGGCATAAAACACATGCCCGGTCGCATTGTTGATGATGCGAATCAGAGGATAGTTAGTGGCGGACTGGGCATCGTCGCCATACGCGGCGCCCTGCGAGAGTCCATTGAGCTGCGTCCCGCTCAGCGTCGCGGTCGTGCCGTGAGTAAGGGTGGTGGGGACGGAGGTGATGGTTGGCGCCCATGCTGGATCGGGGCTTCCCAGGGAGTTATAAAGCTCCACATCCTTGGAGCCGTCGGTGAGCAGTATCTGACCGGTGGGCAGCACTAACATGCGGCCGTAGTAAGAACTATCTTTGGGTGCATTCGGGGTTCCCGGCTCGGGTATGAAACTCGTGCCATCCCACTCGAAAAACTGCGCGCTGGGTGCGTAAATACCGGGGCTCGTCATGCAGAGCACGTTTCCGTTGGGAAGGAGAGCAGCGGGGCCGTCGGCGATGTCCAGTTGATGGCCCGCCCCGTTCAGCGGGAAGTTCGGTGCCGCCGACCAGATTCCAGTCACAGAGTCATAGATCGCATTCTGCCCAGTCGCACCCGTTTGCAGGACGGTACCGTCGGGGCGGAGAACCGCGGGGCCGATTTCGTGGGACTTGGCATCTACAAGTTGCGCGATAGTGCTGCCGGCCGATGACCAGGAGCCGGTGTTGGGATCGTAGATCTCAGAGTTTGTGTTACCGCTGTTGGTATCCACCGTTAGCACTTGGCCGCTCGGAAGCAGGGTCCACGCTTCCTCGTCGTTGATGTCGGCTTTGCCGTTGCCGGTCGCCGTCCAAGTCAGGGTCTGGGCATCCAGCAAAGCTTCCTGGGTGGTGCAGCAATCCGCGACCATCCAGGTGCCGTCGGCAAGCACCACGCTTTGCGCATCACCAACGCGGGTCCAACCCGACGGAGCGGGAAGCGATTGCCAGGTCTTGGTGGTCAATGAATAGATCGCGCCAAGGGTAGTCCAATCCTCGACCCCTTTGTTGTATTCGCCGCCCAGAACCGCCAAACGTCCATCCGGCAAGACTGCCGAAGCGAAGTAGAGGGGAGCGTATCCCGCGGGCATGGAGCGCAACGAGGCCCAGGCGCCGTTCTGATAACTTCCATTGATATCGGGCGTCAGGGTGAACCACATCCGCGTGTTGGATTCCTGCACTGCGACCCTGCCGTCGGTGAGAAGAATCGGCGTGCCGGCTGCTCCGGAGAAGAATGGCGAGCTGCTGACTGGCGTCCAGCTCTGGGCGTGAACGACGCCGAGTCCGGCCAGCAGAAACACACAGGTCGCAGTGAATGCGCGCAATAGCTTCATGCTTATTCTCCCTCTCTAGGCATAGGAGTTCCTGGTAGCCACCTTAAGCGAGGAGCGGTCGGGCAAGCTTGGGGAGCCGAGGACCCGATCCGGATTTGAGGCAGTCTACCATTGAACGAGTGTGCCGCGATACGCGATTTGTATAGCCGCTGGAGTTTTGACGAGGTGGCGCGAGTGTGCAGTTCTTTGCATTCTATGAGAGACGGCCTGCAGTTCAGGCGCGGTGGAGCGCCCTGTACACACAAGGTTGGCTTCAGGCCGCTACCTCTTGCCCGGTCAGCGGGCGGCTACCCTCAGGTGATGCGTCGCATCAGTTTTATTCCGGTTGCCCTGCGGGTTGGACATGAGTACGGGTGATGCGGTCATGCCAGCACAATCCGTCTCGATCAAGAACGCACCAGAGATAGCCAAGTGCAGCAGAAAACATAGAGAGAAACGATGCCAGCACGCGCCAGCGGCGGACGCGCCGATTGAGCGGCGAGCCGTCAAACCCCGCCAGACGGAGCCGGGCGGCGCGAAGTCCGGGAGTCGAGCCGGTGTAAACCACAAAAAAGAATTCGTACGCCATCCACAGCAGGAGTGCGACCGCGGCCAGGCCAGCGGCCAGCGTTGCTCCGGCAAGCAGCGGAAGCGGGCCGCCAGCGGGGTTCAGGCGAAGGGGGTGCAGGCGGAGGGGATTCAGGCGGAAGAAGATGGCTGCAACCCCGGAGAGAGCCGTTGCCAGGATGACGCCATCGACGAGAGCAGCCAGTACGCGCCGAATGATGGATGCTGACGGGATGACGGGATAGACGTCGGACCGAGGGTCGCCCGTCTCTTGATGCGCGGGTTCGATCAGCATTCCACCCAACGCCGGAGGCGGCGGCAAAATCTCCGGGGCTTCGACGATGCGCGGACGATCAAAACTAAAGATGGGGTCGGCCAGTTCGGTTGGGTGAAAGACAGGAATTGCGGCGGAACGCGGGAACTCGATGACTTTGGCGGATTGCTCCGGGGTTGAGCGAGAGTCGGCGGAGAGGGGCTCTAAGAGGGCCGTCTCTTCTTCGTTGGTTACGAACGTGGAGTCTTGGCCGTCTCGCGCCGACATGACCGCCGCCGATTTGTCTGCGGCCCTGGGCGGCGGTGCAGTGCGCGCCCAGATCTCGGGCGAATCAGAAGGCAGGAAGAGCGACGGATAGCGGGGAGTCCGGGGTTTGCGCCTGGTGCGATAGCGTTCGAGGCGGGCGGCAACCTCGGCGCGCCAGGAATCCGCGGAAGAGTACATGTCCACGGACGCCGCCTCAGAGGCGTTCCCACGCGTCCGCTCGATGGCCTCGGGGGCGCAGAGGAGAGGTTGGACGGCGAGGTCGCCATCGGTGGGAGGGTTCGAAAATCCGCCCGTTGTTCCCATCGCCATCGTTCCCATCGTCATCCGTTCCAGTCGTTATCTTTCAATCTCTAATCAGTCCGGCATCAATCCTGCGGTTGCGAAACAAGGCCTCTTAGCCAAATAGCGCAGAATGCAAGCGGCTGTATCCAGGCCAGACAGGAGTGCCGGCATTACAAAATGGCGCAGCTTTGCTTCGCCTGCCTTTCGCGTGCTAAGGTCAGTTGATCCCCGTTGGCAGACCGGCTGGCGGAGGGTCGCGCGCTGGCAGATCACCCGCTAATGGTCATCCTTTAATGATCATCCGCTCTCGAATCATTATCACGGCTGCCTGGGTCTGTCATCTGCTTCTCGCTCCCGGGATAGTAACCAGCCAGACGCTGCCCCCTGCCGCCGATAACGTCTCCGTTGCGGAGGGGGGCTCCGCCCTACCGGCAGCGCCCGCCGGGCAGACCCAAGAACAAGAAGAGGTTACGATCCGGGCTTTGCAGCAAGAGAAGGATGGATCGATCTACCACTTGCGCGGCGAGGTGGAGATCCACTATCGCACCTACATCCTGCACGCGGACCAAGTCACTTACAACACGGACACGGGAGACAGCGAACTGGAGGGGCACGTCGTTCTCGACGGCGGCCCTTACGACGAGCACGTGGAGGCCAGCCACGGCTCCTACAATGTCCGGTCCGAAGTCGGGACGTTCTATAGCGTGATCGGGACGGTGGGATTTCGGATACGGAAGTCTCGCTACGTGCTTACCACCGCCAATCCGTTCGCCTTCACCGGAAAAATTGTCGAGAAACACGGGCCCGATCACTACCTGGTGCGCCAGGGAACGGTCACGACCTGCGAGCTGCCGCATCCGAAGTGGCAATTTAACGCCAAACGGATTTCGGTGGATGTGGATGGCACCGCCAAAATTTACAATAGCGACTTCCGACTGATGGGCATGCCGGTGTTCTATTTTCCGTTCGTCACGCATCCGGTGCAGAAAGAGCAGCGCCAGACCGGGCTGTTGATCCCCAGTTTCGGCAACTCATCCACCAAGGGACTGATCGCCGGCGATTCCGTGTATTGGGTCTTCAATCGCAGCACGGACGCCACCGCTGGCGCGGAATACTATTCAAAACGAGGATGGTTTGAAAGGGGAGAATTCCGCGCTCGTCCGAGCGACAGCTCCTTCGTGTATTTCAATTATTCGGGAATGGTGGATCGTGGCATTGGCAGCGCACCGAATCGGCAGGACCAAGGGGGCGAGGATGCGCGTTTTCTGGCCGAGCGCTCTTTGGGAACATTCCGTGGCGTCGCTAATGTGGACTACTTGAGTTCGTTCGTTTTCCGTATTGCCTTCACCGATGTGTACACGCAGGCGATCGATTCCGAAGTAAGGTCGCAGATTTTCCTCTCCAACACGACCAATGGATTTCATTTCAATGCCCTGGCGGAGCGTTACCAGGACTTCGAAGTTTGCGTTCCGCCGCCGCCCCCGCAAACCGGCCCGTGCACAACCATAACGCAGACGGAGTTGGTGCGGATTCTGCACACGCCAAGTGTCTTCATTTCCGGCGAGGAACGGCAGTTGGGAAACACGCCGCTCTATTGGTCATTCGAGATCGCGGCCGAGGGTTTGCAGCGGCGCCAGTCGCCCCAAGGTTTGCTGCCTGGGCTCCGCACCGCTGCCCTGGTGGGGCGCTTCGATCTCGCGCCCTCGCTTACGATGCCGGTGCAATGGCGGGGATGGTCCTTCCGTCCGGCACTCACCCTGCGGGACACGATCTACACTGAGCAAAGCAGCGCGGCAAGTCCCGGAACCGCCGCCCATGACATTTTGAACCGCAAATCCCTGGAGACTTCAGTCGAGTTGCGGCCGCCCGCATTGTCGCGAGTCTTCGATCATCCGTGGCTGGGGCGCACATGGAAACACGTGATTGAGCCGCGCATGCGGTACGACTACGTAACCGGCGTGAGTAATTTTTCCGACATCCTGCGCTTCGATGCCAGCGATGTGCTCACCAACACCAATGAAATTGAGTACTCGCTGGTGAATCGCCTCTATGCCAAACACCTGGACCCCAACGTTACGGATTGCGATGTGCCCGTCATGAGCACGCTGACCATTGGCGGCGCTCCCCAGGTCGGCGCGGTTCCGTGGGAAGCGCCGCCGAGTCCCGACGCTCAGCCTTGCGCCTCGGGCCCGCGCGAGATCCTGAGCTGGGAAATCGGGCAGAAGTATTTCTTCGATCAAAGCTTTGGGAACGCGCTGAACCCGCTGGTGGAGCAGCGCTATGTATTTACGACGACCGCGGACTTTACGGGTACAGCGTTTCTGAATTCAGAGCGGCGCTTCGCTCCCATTATTTCGCGCCTGCGTGTCGAGACCAGCCCGCGCACCAATACCGAGTGGGATTTTGATTACGACTTCAAGGCCGGCCGCATCAATTCCAGTACGGCGCTGGTGAACTACCATTACGGCCCGTTCACCGTCGGGGGAGGCGATGCTTTCCTGCGAGTGATCGACACTCCCGTGGGAACCAAGGCGACGAGTGCGAGCGATTTTCAACAACTCCGCCTCTTGTTCGGCTACGGGCAGCTCAACAAGCGCGGCTTCAGCGCCGCGACCAGCTTCGGCTTTGACACAAATTCCAAATCGCTACAGTATGCGACAGCGCAGACGACTTACAACTGGGACTGCTGCGGCCTGAGCCTGGAGTACAGGCGCTTTGCGCTGGGATCGGTGCGTAACGAAAATCAATATCGGTTCTCGTTTACGCTGGCGAACGTGGGAGCGTTCGGCAACCTCAGACGGCAGGAACGGCTGTACTAGAAGCTCGTGCGAGGGCCGGCATTCGAGGAGTTCCCAGTTCTCGGTTTTCAGAACCCTGCGCCGTTCACTGGGAACTGAGAACCGGGAACCGAGAACCTTTTTGTGGATAATAGAGGTCGTGAACCGCACCGTCACACTCGATCCGAAAGCTGAGCTCCTGCGCCAGATCCTTGCCGATAGCGGTCGCCTGATCGTTGCCTACTCGGGTGGTGTGGACTCTGCTTTTCTTGCGTGGATGTCGCATCAAGTCCTCGGCGAGCGGATGCTGGCGGTGATTGCGGATTCGGCCAGCCTGGCTCGGACTCATCTCGAAGACGCACTCGGTTTTGCCCGTGAGCGCGAAATTCCGGTCGAGGTTGTGGAAACACACGAACTGGAGAATCCAGCCTACATCCGCAACGATGCCATGCGCTGTTTCCACTGCAAGGACGAATTGTTCAGCGTTCTCGAGCGCTTCCGTGAGGCCCGCGGCTTCGACGCCATGGCCTATGGCATCAATGCCGACGACGAAGGCGACTTTCGCCCCGGACAGCAGGCGGCGCGCCAGCATCGTGTTCTGACCCCGCTACTCGACGCCGGATTGAACAAAGCGGACGTTCGCGAACTGGCCCGGCAGGCAGACTTGCGAGTTTGGGACAAGCCTGCTTCCGCTTGTCTTTCCTCGCGCCTGGAATATGGGCGCGCGGTCACCCCCGAAGCGCTGCAGGTTATCGAGCGCGGCGAAGATGCTTTGCGCAGCATGGGGTTTCGGCAATTCCGAGTGCGTCATCATGGGGAAACGGTGCGCATTGAGATTGCGCGCGAAGAGCTTCCCCGCGCTTTGACTGCCGAGATGGCCCGCGAGTTCACCGCTGTGTTCAAAGGACTGGGATTCAAGTTCGTCACTCTCGACTTGGAGGGATTCCGTTCCGGCTCGATGAATCAACTGCTGACCGCCGCGGAATTGCTTCGGGGACGCGAATGAAAAGGTCTTTCGCGGGCTGTTGGTAGCGCAGGCGGGAGCGAGAGCCTTCCCGGCACTCTCGGCAAAAAGGTGTTGCGAAATATAAGAATTGTGATGTACCACCGTGGGTAGTTGCGAGCAAGCAATCACCGCAGCATTCCGATCTTCGCGGCGCAAGCAAAACCCTTGTCGCCGACTGTGTCTCCATGCACCGATGCGCGGTTAAAGGCACTAGGAAGCCGCATTCCTGCTGCAAACCGCTTCTAGAAGTTCGCCAGCTCCGGCCTCATCTTGTGCCAGCCTGTCGCCTGTTCGTAGGCATGGGCCGCCTGCAGTAAAACAATCCCCCGCCAGGGGGCGGCGGCCAATTGCAGGCCGATCGGCAAGCCGTCTTTTGTGAATCCGCAGGGAACGGAAACCGTGGGAATTCCCCAGACATTGAACGGCCGCGTGTTTCTCAGCATCAGCAGCTCTTGCGAACGCAGTTGGTCGGGATGCGCTCGGAGGTCGGCAATCAGCGGCGGCGGAATCGGAACGGTGGGCGTGAGCAGTACGTCGACTTCATGGAATATTTGCTGGATGGCGTAACGGCTCGCCTGGAGTTCACGGCTGGCCCGCAGAGCATCGGGGGCCGAGATCTTGCCGCCGGACTGGATGCGCGCCAGCGTTGCGGGCTGGTACAGCTCCGGTGAGCGCTCGACGAATTCCTCGTGATACGCATATGCTTCGGCGTTCGCCAGCGTGCGGTCGGTCGGAACCTCGAGTTTGATGTCGCGAATCTCGGAGGGCAGGCTGGCGAAGACTTGGGTCGCTTTTTCTATGGCGTCCGCAATCTCAGCATGGAGATCGTCGAAGAAAAACGGCCGCGGCACACCGATACGCAGATTGGCCGGAGGCTCGTCGAAAGCGGAGACGAGACTGGGCATCAGTTTTTCGGCGCAGGGATTGGGTGAGTCGTAGTCCGACATGACCTGCAGCATCAAGGCAGCGTCATAGACTGAGTTGGTAAGTGGGCCGACGTGATCGTAGGACGATGACAAGGGCACGACTCCGCGGGTGCTGACGCGGCCGTAGGTCGGCTTGACTCCGACGATGCCGCAATAGGCGGCAGGCAGGCGAACGGAACCCGCCGTATCGGTGCCGACGGCAGCGAATCCGAGGCCGGCGGCGACGCTGGCGGCGGAACCTCCCGAAGATCCACCGGCACTGCGCGTTGTGTCCCACGGATTGTGGACCTCTCCGAAGAAACTGATCATCGAGCTGCCGCCGTAGGCGAATTCGTGCAGATTTTGCTTGCCGAGAAGGATTGCGCCACCGCAGCGCAGGCGGCGGACGACCTGCGCGTCTTCGGTGGGAACGCGGTCTTTGTGCGGCGCGCTGGACGGCGTGCTGGGCGTCGTGCAGAACTGTGCACTCGCGGCCGTGGTGCGGACTCCCGCCACATCGATGATGTCTTTGAGCCCGATGGGAATGCCGTGCAACGGACCCAGATAGGTTCCACGGAAAATTTCGCGCTCGGCGAGACGGGCACGCTCGAGAGCGGATTCGGCGGTCACCGTGATGAAAGCGTTGAGCGCCGGGTTGAGCTTGTCGATGCGCGCCAGGCAATCGTGGGTGAGTTCTACGGGAGAGATGGAGCGGTCGCAAATCTTGCGGCTTAGTTCACCGATGGTAAAGGGCATAGGATCCTCGCTCGACCGCAATCGCTCACCTACGCAGCGCCTGAAGGCGCGATTTCCCGGCGATCGCTTTATGGTATCGCTGAAGCGATACCATGACACGAACTGGGGATACGAAACCGGGATGCGAACCTAGCGCACGTGCTGCGCGGCCCGCCTAGCGAACCATTTCACCACAAAACAAACAACCGGACCGGCGGCCAGAGCACATGGGCCCCATCGTTTAGCAAAGGTCTCGCTGTTGAACAGGGCCACGCAGGTCATAGCCAGCGGCGCGACAATGACGTAGATGAGTCCGAGGTTGCCCCCGGGGATGCGGAAGGCTCGGGGTAGGCCGGGAAGTTTGCGGCGCAGTCCCCAGGCGGAGAGAACGGTGAGGACGGTGGTGGCGCCACGCAGAAAGGCATAAATGGTGATCAATTCGCCGACCGAGTGCAACGCGAGTGAAGCATAGATTGCGGCGGAGATCAGAATCGCAATCCAGGGCGTGCCGTACCGCGGATGCCGGCGGGTGAGGAATGGAGGCAGGTATCCGTCTTCGGCGAGCACGAAGGGCATGGGCGTCGCCGTGAGCATGGTGCTGTTGAGCAGGGCTACGTTGCCGATCATCGCGCCGATCGTCATCAGATTGCCGAGCCACGGACCTCCAATCAGCAACGCGGCGGTGGAAAAATATCCGTCCTTCCATTGTCCCCAGTCCCCGAGCGCGGCCAGCGCGGCGAACGGGGGCAGGAAGTACGTCGCGATCGATAGCGGGATGACCAGGGCAAGCGCCCGTGGATAGCTGCGCTGCGGGTTCTCGACGTCCTCGGCGACGCTGGAGAGTTGCTCGTACCCGGAGTAGAGCCAGATCGCTAGGGCTAGCCCTCCTCCGAATGCCCTGAAGAACGGCTGGTGGGGCGGAACCAACGGTATAAACGGATTGTGATGCCACTTGGCGAGGCCGAGGACGATCAAGGCGATTACCGGGATGAACATCAACAATTCGAAAATCGTAGCGGCCTTACCGACCATCTGAATGCCGCGAATGTTGACCCAGGCGATGAAGGCGATGAGCGCGAAAGAGACTAGCCAATGCTTCCAGCCGACGATCCCGGGAAAGTAGTAGCCCAGGTAGTCGGTGAAGAGAACGGCGTAAGAGCCGCCGAGCAGGAATGATGCGGACCAGTTCCACCAGCCGGCGAGAAATCCCCAGAAATCTCCAAATGCGGCGCGGGTCCAGCGATAGAAACCGCCCTCGACGGGCATGGCGGTGGTGAGTTCGGCGGCGACGAGCGACACGGGCACGCTCAACAGGAACGGGATGACCAGCAGATAGAGCAGGCTCATGCCTGGGCCGCTGGAGCTGATCATGGATTCGAGTCCGAAGGGGCCTCCGGTGGTGTAGGAGAACATGACAAAGACGAAGTAGAAGAGGCTCGCCTTGCGAACGGTTGAAGCGGTCGATGAGCCGGGGGCATTCACTTTGGCGCGGCTAGTGTACAGGATGTGGTGACGGCGAAAGCGGGCGAGCGGAGCGACCGGCGACTGCGGATCTAGCCGGAGGCAGACGTGGCCCGCCGCTGGCAGAGATCAGACATGGTATCGAGCGCGTCCTTGACGACAAAGGTGACTGCCTGGTGGAAAGTGTTTTCCGACAGCTCGGATGCTGTGCCGATGAGGTCCACGGTCATGCGAACACGCGTACCGCCTTTGAGATCGGGGCCAAAGGAGACGTTTTGTTCGGCGGTAACGCCCAGCGCGTGGTTCAGCAGGCTAATCGCGCGGGGCGGACTGATGGAGCTAACCACGGCGGAAATTGTGCACTGGACGGGCTTAGCGACGACATAACGCAGGCGGCTCGCAACTTGCCAGGGTGCGCCCTCGATCCACGCGGCTTCATCGTAAATTCCACGATGGAGCAGGCGGTCGAGATCCAGAAATGCCTTGAAGGCCGCGTCCACTAGAACCGGGACCGTAACGGAGTACTCAATGCGCGGCAGCATGAGAAAACCTCACAGTCGAGGCGATTACGCGCCGATTCCGAACGGAAACAGAATCATGCTCGGCCGAATCCGGGCCGGCAGAATGAAGACTGGCCTGCTCCAACTCGAGCAGCTTGCATTTGACGTCGAGGCCGCCGCCGTATCCGCAAAGCGAGCCGCTCGATGCGATGACCCGGTGGCAGGGAACGACGATGGCGATTGGATTCCGGTTGTTCGACATGCCGACGGCGCGGTAGGCATGAGGGTGGCCAATCGCTTCAGCGATGTCGCGGTAGCTGCGCGTCTCGCCGCAGGGAATGTCGAGCAGTGCGCGCCAGCACGCAAGTTGAAAGTCCGTCCCACGGAGATCGAGTGGGAAAGAGAACTCGCGACGCTTGCCCGCGAAATATTCCTCGAGCTCGCCGAGATACGGCGCAAGCGCTGGTTCGGACTCGCACAGCTGGGTCGTCTTGGGATTTAGTTTCTGCATGCGAGCTGCGAATTCGAGCCGCACCAGGCCTTTGTTGGAAGTGGCAAGGAAAAGTGGACCGACCGGCGACGGCGTGCGGACGCAGAACAGAGTTTCCATAACGCGTTGGAGGATAACACGATTTCGACTGGGTCCTCACACCAGCAAAAAGCCTCCCGCTTTCACGGGAGGCTTTTCGGGGGAAGGGGGCGGCTCTTACTTCTGCTGCGGTTGATCGGAGGCGGTGGTGCTGGTCGAAGCAAGCTGCTCCAGATTGTTCTTCAGCAGACTGACTTCAACCCGGCCGCCCGTGATGCGCTTGGGCTTGGCCTCACCCGCCGAAGCCGCCGCCGGCACCGGCGCATTGCCCATGCCAACGAGGTAGATCCGATAGATCGGAATGTCGTGGTTCAGCGCCAGATAGCGAACCACCGACTCGGCCATCTTCTGCGAATTCGAGATCGCCGTCTGTCCATGACCCGAGGCGAAGCCCTGCACTTCGACGACATAGCCACGCTGGTTCTTCAGCGGAGTGGCCATTTCATCGAGCGCATTCTTGGCGTTCTGGCTCAGCACCGTCTGTCCGGGCTTGAACAGAATTTCAGTCTGGGTTGTTGGCTGGTACTGATCGATGTTGGTGACCACCTGCTCCACCGTGTTCAAGCGAGTGTGCGCCTGCTGCGCCGTCTGCTGCGCGGCTTGCGCCTTGTTGCCTGCATCGACGGCGTGCAAGTCGGCCTCATTTGCTTTAGCAGACGCCAACTGGATTCCCTGCTGTGCGCGCGCATCGGTGTCCCTGATCGACTTGCTGTTGGAAGCCGTCAGCTCATCGAGTTCGTTGACCCGGTCGCGGATCGGTTGGGTCTGCCGCGCCACATATTTTTTGCGGGCGAACGGGTTCAGATGGCCCCAGAAACCTTCGCGCGTTTCCGGTTGCAAGGGATCTTTGCCGGTAGCGCTGTCGGCCTTGGTGGCCGGCTGGGCCGCGGGTTGACTCGACGAAGACTGAGTGGTTGCAGGCTGAGTCTGGGGCGCGGAATTGTCTTGCGCCAAGACTGGCACGGCCAATGCTACGGCCAGCAGCAGAGCGAAAATGGTGCGGTTCTTCATTTTAAATTTCCTCCAAGTGAGGAGTGGGGGAGACCACTCCGGGCGCCTTCTGGCGCTGGTTTTGATTGCGTCGTTTCAAGAACAGACTCCATAACCTCGGGAGGCAATCGCCGACGCCTCGGTTACCTCTAAAAGCTGCTAAAAAGCCTGGGCCCAGATGCTGGATCCGCATTTCTATTAACAGTTTACGTGCCAAATTCCCGGATGACACAAGGGACATGCAAGTGCTTTATTTTCATATACATTGTACTTTATCGAACCACTGTAGCGCTCCCGCTCCGGCGGTAATTTTGGCGGCAACCGGTATAAAAACTGCGTGCTCGTGTTGACTCGGACACCGTCCCAGAAAAGGAACTAAACTCATTTCAGTATCATCTCAGTAAAAACATGCGACGACCATTGTTTACTCTGCTTCCCCTCCTGCTCTTCGTGCTTGCTGGCCCCGGCCATGCTCACGCCGAGAAGACTCGTCTTGATCTCGGGCATCTGAAAGCGCCGCCGGGATTCCACATCTCCGTTTTCGCCGAAGACGTTGACAGCGCGCGCATGATGGCTTTCAGCCCGGGCGGCGTCCTGCTGGTCAGCGAATCGGGCGAGGGCAAAGTGGTCGCGCTTCCCGATCCCAAGCATGCGGGCAAGGCGAATCGCGCGGTGACGATTCTTGACGGCCCGAACGAGCCGCACGGGCTCGCGTTTTACGAGGGCAAGCTGTACATTGCCGAAACCGATAAAGTCCGCCGCTACGACTGGGACGAGACGAAGCTGAAAGCATCCAATCCGAAAAAGCTGGCCGATCTGCCGGATGGCGGCGGACACTCCACCCGAACCCTCGTGTTTCACGGCGGCAAGATGTACGTCTCCGCCGGATCGAGTTGTAACGTCTGCATCGAAAAAGATCCGCGGCGAGCGGCAGTGATGGAATTCAATCCCGACGGCAGCGGCCAGAAGATCTTCGCGAAAGGCCTGCGCAATGCGGTAGGGATGGCGGTGAATCCAAAAACAGATACGGTGTGGGTAACGGTCAACGGCCGCGACTGGCTGGGCGACGATCTGCCACCGGAGACAGTTTACGATCTTGGAAAAGATGGCGGCGATGCCGGCTGGCCCTATTGCTACGGCGACCGCGTGCCCGATACCAACTTCGCCAAGCCCGCAGACAATCGCTGCCAGAATGTCATCGCGCCGAAGGTCCAGATGCAAGCCCACTCCGCTCCGCTGGGGCTGGCGTTTTATGAAGGGTCGCAATTCCCTACCGAGTATCAGAACAACCTCTTCGTCGCGTTTCATGGATCGTGGAATCGCAGTGTTCCGACCGGCTACAAAGTCGTCCGCGTGAGGCTCGACGGCAAAGGCCAGCCGCAAGGAGGCGCGCAGGATTTCATTACCGGATGGCTCGCTCCAGGCGAAACGAAGAAAGGCCGGTGGATGGGGCGGCCGGTCGGGATTGTGTTCGGCGGCGATGGGGCCATGTACTTGAGCGACGATGCGGGAGGCGTGATTTACCGGATAACGTGGAGCAAGTGATCCCTGTCGCTGCGAGGCCGATCACTTGGCCGCCGGCGGCATCTTTGGGACAATGAACTCATCGAGATAGCGCCGTATCTTATCGCGATTGGCCGTCCGATAGGTGGGGTAGTCCTGGGCAATGCCGGCGTCAGCCCGGTTGAGAAGCACAAAGGGTTCGGTGAATCCTGCTTCCTGAATCTTGATGAATGCTTGCAGAGACGAATCCAGTTTCGGCAATTTCTTCTCGTAACCCTTTTCCTCCTTGAGCACGGTGACCATGAAGTTCAGGGCATATGTTTCTTCCTGCAGGGTATGACGATCACGCGGAATGTCAGGAAACTCTCTTTCATGTTTCTCAGTGTGCCACCCCGCGCGACCAAGGGCATACGCCATCCAATCATCGCCGTCGGGGTCCTTTTTCCCGAGAGTACTGTCCAGCGTGATGTTGACGTTCTTGTCGTCCTTGACCGTTACCGAACTCCGGTCCTTCAGTTTGAGATTGTTCAATACAAGCTTGTTTCGCTGCAGCCAGTTCTGCAAGCCCGTCCATGAACGACGGCTGTAAGGGTCGGCGACAATGCCTTCAATGAACTCCGAACGGGCTTCATCCTCCTTACCCATGGCGACCAATGCATCGCCCCAGTAGCGATAGGCGGTCTCGCGGTCAGGATCAATCTGAATGGCACGTGAAAACCACGCCCCGGCGCTACCGTTCACGTGCTGTTTGAAATAAACATCTCCAATGAAGAGGGCCGCGTCGTAATTGCTGGGATCCATCAGCATCACACGCATGTATCCCTCCCGAGCTTTGTCCAATTCGCCGCGGGCAAAATCGGCTTCGGCCGTTTTCATCGCGGCGTCCACATCCTTGCGTTCCGAAAAGATAACTTCCGAACCGCCGTCCTCGGGTTGCTCGAGAATAAGTTGGAGCATTTGACTGTTGTCCCCAAGACCCTTTGCCTGGACCGCTATGGCGCGAGCGTGGGCGCGGACGCTCTTGCGCTGCTGGAGATCAGGAAGTGTGGCCGCGTACTGAAACATGGACCATGCCCAAGCCTCTCGTACGACGACATCGGAAGGATGGTCCGCCGCTAGTGCTTCGAGAAGCGGCATGGCATCGACAAACTTACCCTGGGAGTAGAGTTCGATCGCATGGCGCCGCTGCGGATCTTCTTTGGTGGTTGCCTCTGGCGCCTGAACATTTTGTCCGATGCAACCGACCGGAACAACGACGAGGAGAAGCAAAATGACAGATACCTTGATCAATGGGTCTGAGGAGCAACGCATGATTGGATCTCCCATACCTATAGTTATGACACGCCGGGGCCGAATAAAGTTCCGAGGAATTATGACGCAGACTCGGCCCGGCGGGAGATATTATTACAAAACTCTAACCGCTTACTGCCCGCAATACTTCTCATACTGCTGATAAATGAACGGATCGGTCATCCCTGCAATGTAGTCGCAAATCACCCGCGCCAGCGGCTCCTGGGCGGCTTTTTCGCGGTAGTTACGCGGCAGATCGTTGGGCTCCTCCATCCAGTGGGCGAAGAGTTCTCCGGTAATGCGCTCGGCGTCTTCTTTCTCCGACGCCAGCGCCGGGCTGTAGTAAAGATTCTCATAGAGAAAATCTTTCAACCGGCGGCGCTCTTCTTTGACCGGCGGGCTGAAAGCCGCGATTCGTTCGCTGTGGCGGCGGACATCTTCCACGGAATGCACGCCCGCGGCCTTCACACGTTGCGCGGTGTTCGTAATCAGGTCTCCGACAAACGCGTCAAAGATGCTTTTCAGCGCCTCATTGAAGACCAGCTTCTCGGCAACATTCGGATAGCGGCTCTTGGCCTCACTGTAATGGCGGTTGAAAAGATCAACACTGTCCGCGATCTGCTCGACCGCGAGCAACCGCGCTTCGTAGCCATCGTCCAAATCGGCGGTGTTGTAGGCTATTTCGTCGGTAAGGTCGATGAGTTGCGCTTCCAGCGGCGGCCGCCGATCGAGCAGATACTCGGCGAGTTCAGGATGGTCTTTGGCGCTGTAGTCGTGCGAGTGCTTGATGATGCCCTCCCGGACTTCGAACGTAAGATTCAATCCGCGAAACGCGGCATAGCGGATTTCGAAGTCTTCGACAATGCGCAGCGCGTGCAGGTTGTGATCGAACGCGAGTCCGTGCTGGCGCATGGCGGTGTCAAGCGCCTTTTCCCCGGAGTGCCCGAACGGAGGATGCCCGAGGTCGTGCACCAGGGCGAGCGCTTCCACCAGATCGCCGTTCAGTCCCAGTTGCGCGGCGATGGTGCGCGAGATCTGCGAAACTTCGATAGTGTGCGTCAGCCGGTTGCGAAAGTGGTCGGAGTAACGGCGCGTGAAAACCTGCGTCTTCGCTTCCAGGCGGCGAAAGGCGCGCGAGTGGACGATGCGATCGCGGTCGCGCTGAAAGTCGTTGCGGTAAGGATGCGCCGGCTCGGGATGGCGCCGTCCGCGGGAATCTTCTACGCGCACCGCATAGTCGGCGAGCATGAACCGAGTCTAGCACCGTTGATTTTTGGCGTGGTGGATGTGGATTGCAGAGTTGCGGCCAACATTACTGCATCTCGCGTAACTCTTGCAGAACCTCCGCGGCGTAAGGAACCTCGAAGGCCGTGCCGGAAACCTTGCGCCAGCGCTCGCGCCCACTCTCGTCGATCACAAAAGTGGTACGGATGGCGATGTCCGTATCACTGTAGCCCTGCGGATGGAGCAACCCGTACTCCCGAATTACCCGCGCCCCGGGATCGCTGAGGACGACGAACTGGCGGTCGGCCTTTTTGTCCCAAGCCAGGTGTGCGTGCTCCTGATCGTCTACGCTGATCGCTACCAGCCGCGCTTTGGCTTGTTCGAATTCACCGGCATGCTGCGCGAACTCGCGCAGTTGGCTCATACAGATCCGTCACCAGTAGCCCCGATAGAACACAAGAACCACGCGCGACCCGCGCAGGCTGGAGAGGGTGAAGGGTTTGCCGTTCTGGTCGTTCAACGTGAAATCCGGGGCGGATTGCAGACTGGCGAATGACGACTGGGGCTTCGGCAGGATGACGCTCTTCCAGGCCACAAAGCCGGCAGCCAGCAAAAAGAGAACGAAGACGGTCAGTAAAATCTTGCGGAGTCGTGACATGGCGTTAAAGCCGAACCGAGCAAAGGAATTGTAGCACCGGCTCGAAGCGGTGAAGCCCATCACCACACGACGCTACTGCTTCGAGCCTTCTTCCCTGGCCAGCTTCATTTTCGCGGAGTCGAGCTTCTTCTGCACCCGCGCCTGGTCCGCCGGATCGACTTCCACGGCAATGGCGCGGTTCCACTCGGTCAGCGCGCGTTCCCAGTTGGTCGCGGCCAGCTTCAAGCGCCCGGTCTTCTGGTAGAGATCGCCAAGATGGTCGTGGACGGTGGGATCGGTGTTGATTTTCTGAGATGCCTTCAGCAGGTTGTCTTCCGCCAATTCATATTTTCCCAGGCGGAAGTATGCCCAGCCCAGCGAATCGAGATAGGCGCCGTTGGTGGGATCGAGATCGACCGCACGCTTGATGTATGCAAACGCTTCGTCGAGCTTCGTGTTCTGATCGGCCAGCATGTAGCCCAGATAATTCAGCGCTGAAGCGTGCTCGGGATCGCTGGCCAGCACTTTCTTGAACTGCTCTTCCGCCTCGGCGTAGTGCTTTCCCCGCTCAAAATTGACGCCGCGAAGAAACCAGACGTACTCTTTGTCTTCCTGCTTTTTTGACAACTCCTCGGCCTTGTCGAGCGCCTGCGCGGCATCGCTGAACCGGCGCAGCCTCGTGTTCATCTCCGCCAGCCGAATGTAGATGTCGCGATCTTCCGGGCCGCCTTTCAACATCCCGCGGACGTCTCGAAGCGCCTTGTCGGCGTCGCCCAGATCGGCCTGCTGCGCCGCCAGCACCATCTTCAATTGCGGGCTAGGCAGCTTCTGCACCGCTTCTTTGGCGGTCTCGAGAGCTTTCTGCCATTCCTTGGCCTCGCGCCAGGTATCGATGATCTCCTGATAACCGCGCTCGACGTTGTCGTCGCCGCCGAGCGCGATGATCTCGCGGAAGACTTCGTTGGCCGCCTGATTGTTGCCCTGGTCGCGGTAGATCGCGCCCAGCCTTTCCAGGAACACGGCGCGATTGCCTTTCTCGCCGTTCGAGTATTTGCCGTCGGGCTTCTCCGATTTTTTTAGCAGGTCGCGCATGATCGGAACCGCTTCGTCGTAACGGCCCTGCGCCTGGTAAATGGCGGCAATGTTGTAGGGAACTTCCACCGAGTCCTGCACCATGGACTCGGCCTTTTTCAGATTGTCGAGCGCCAGATCGTACTTGCCCTGCTTGCGGTAGATTTCCGCGATGCGCACGTAGGTTTGGGCATCTTCCGGATTCGCGTCGGCGATCACTTTGTATTGTTCGAGCGCGGCATCGGCCTGGCCATCGTTCAGCAAGTTCTGCGCCAGGCCGCGGATGGCGTCCAGATTGTCGCGATCCATCTCAATCGCATGACGGTAGGCATCGATGGCTTCCTTGTATTGCTTTTGCTGTTCGTAGGTGTAACCCAGCGCCGAATAGAGCTTGGCCGAGCGCTCGGCACCGGGCACCGAACTGAGCACCTGCGCGGCGCGACCTGTATCGCCCAGTTCGTTATAGAGATAGGCCAGGGTGGTGACCGCCTCTTCGGAATCCGGCTGCAGTTTCACCGCGGTCTTGAATTCGTTCTCCGCTTTCTGCAGATCGTTGTTCAGCCGGTACAGCCGCCCCAGAAGCAGGTGGTCCTCCATGCTGTCGGGTTGCAGGCGGACGATCTGCTCATACTGCTCGATCGCCAGTTTCAGCACGCTTTCCGAGCCGCTGCCCGCCTGCATGTCGCCCAGCGAACGCAGATAGATCCGTCCCAGCAGGCGGCGCGCTTCGAGATTGTTGGGATTCTTCTTGATGATCTCCTGCGCCTCGATCACGGCGTCGCGAATGCGGCCCGTCTTGGCATACAACTCGGCCAGCCCGGAGGTCAGATAGGCCGAGGTCGGGTCGGCATCAATGGCGGCGCGGTATTCCTCGATGGCCTTGTTCGCCAGCTCGCTGCGGCCGTAAGTCGCCACTTGTTCCTCGTACATGTGCGCGAGAGCGAAATGGTAGTAGGCGGCGGCGCGGTCGGGCGTTTTGCCCTTGGCGGCGGACTGGGTGGCCGTCGCGGAAGAGGAATCCGCGGCATGAGCGGGCTGGTTCTGGGCCAGCAAAAAAGACCCCGTAATGACGAAACAAACAATCGAAAACTGTTTTTTCATGAAAAAATCCTGCACCTGCTTCGCGGCCAACATTCGTAGATACCCACCCATTGGATGCTGATCCGCAGCCACCCGGATTTCCTTATTCTACCTTTGACAGGCCTTTCGTTGGGGAGAAAGCACCGGGTGGCGCTTAAGCCATGGTACAGGGGCTTATGGGCGGATAATGTCAAGAAGAGTAAAAGCGGATGGCGAAGATTGTGTGGTGACGGGGGTTCGCCGCCGCGCCTGTGTAGAAGCGGAGCTTTGCTCCGTTTTGTAAACGGCTAAGCCGTCGCCACGTCTAATGCCGGAAGTGCCGCACCCCGGTAAAGATCATAGCCAGCCCCAGCCGGTCCGCGGCCTCGATGACCTCCTGGTCGCGCACCGACCCTCCCGGCTGGATGATGGCCGTAGCCCCTGTCTTGGCGATTTCCTCAACCCCGTCCGGGAAGGGAAAGAAAGCATCGGAGGCGGCCACCGTGCCTTTCAGCGGCAATTGCGCCTTCATCGCGCCCAGCTTGCAGGAGTCGACGCGGCTCATCTGGCCGGCGCCTACGCCCACCGTTTGCCCGTCGCGGGCATATTGACGAGCATAGACAATCGCGTTTGACTTCACGTGCTTGCAAACCTTCCAGGCGAACAGCAGCGCACGTTTCTCCTCGGGCGCGGGCGGGCGCTTAGTAACAGCTTTCAAATCGGATTCGGCGAGCCTATGCAGATCCGCATCCTGGACAAGCAGGCCTCCAGAAATATTTTTCAGGGCCCAGTTTTGCCGTCCCGCTGGAACTTCGACCAGCCGCAGATTCTTCTTCGAAGCAAACGCTGCCTTAGCGCCGTCATCGAATGCGGGCGCGGCAATCACTTCGAGGAAGAGCTTGGCCATCTCGCCGGCGGCAGCCGCGTCCACCGTGCGGTTCACACCAATCACGCCGCCAAACGCGGACACCGGATCGCACTCCAGCGCCCGCAAGTAAGCCTCGGCCAGCGTAGCGCCGGTCGCGGTTCCGCAAGGATTGGTGTGTTTGATGATGGCGCAGACCGGCTCGTCGAACTCCTGCGCCAAATCCCACGCCGCTTGCAGGTCGACAATGTTGTTATAGGAAAGCTCCTTGCCCTGCACCTGCCGCGCATTCGCTACGCCCGTGCCCGAACCGTCCGAGTACATCGCAGCTTTCTGGTGCGGATTCTCTCCGTAGCGCAAGTCCGCCACCTTCTGAAAAGCCAGCCGCAGATTTTGCGGAAAGCCTTCGGTTGGGTGTAGCTCGAAGTCCGCGCCCACCCGTTCGAGCGTGGAAGCGATGGCGGTATCGTAAGCCGCAGTCGTCGCAAACGCCTTCTGCGCCAGCCGCCACTTCGTTTCCCGGGACAGCACGCCGCCTGCTTGCGCCATCTCCTCGGCGATAGCCGGGTAATCGGTGGGCGAGGTAACAACCGCGACGTCCTGGAAATTCTTCGCCGCCGAGCGGATCATCGAAGGCCCGCCGATATCGATGTTTTCAATCAACTCGTCAAAATGCACGCCCTGCTTGGCCGCGATTTTTTCGAAGGCATAAAGATTCACGACCACCATGTCGATCGCCGGAATGCCGTGCTCCGCAACCGCGGCAAGATGGCCGCTGTCGTCGCGCCGATGCAGGATGCCGCCGTGCACTTTCGGATGCAGAGTCTTGACCCGCCCGTCCAGCATTTCAGGAAACCCGGTCAGCTCCGAAATTTCCTTCACGGCGATGCTCGAGTCGCGCAGCAGCTTGGCCGTCCCTCCGGTCGAAACCAGTTCCACCCCCAACCCGGCAAGTTTGCGAGCGAAATCCACCAACCCGGATTTTTCGGTAACACTGAGAATGGCGCGCTGGATTTTGGACATGAAGACCTCTGCGGCTTTGAGCGAACAGAGATTTTAGCAGTTGTGGAAGGGGTTCTCCGTTGTCAGTCTTCAAAATCAGGGAACCCGCCCAATCTTAAGAAAACAGGCAGGAGGAGGCAACCAAAGCCAGCGAAGTCGATCACGGAAACTGAGAACTGAGAACTGAGAACTGCCCTACGTTTTCGCCTTGGCCGTAAGCTTCACCCGCCCGTCCTGCACCTCGACCGAGTACACCACGGCATCGCAGTCCTGCTCCTTGCGAATCTCGCTGGTCTTTTTCTTGACGAACGCAGCAAAAGAATCGAAGTCACCAGAAACTTTTTCTCCCGATTTCTGCTTGGATTCGGTTAGTACCTTGTAAAGAGATTCGATCTGTTTACGCTCGGCCGCCGCCCCGGTGCACTGTACCGCGAAGGCCTGGCCCCCCGAAGTTTCGCCATCCCCGGCTTCATTGTTGCGGCTGACGCCATAGACCGGACGCCTCGTCCCGGCGCGCTCTTCCTCGGTCACGCGCATGCCCCCCACCGCGAGCAGCGCATCCTGGGGCCGGCGATAGCCTTCTTCGCGAACCCGCATCTTCTTGCGCCACAGGTCGCCATAGACCGCGTAGCGCTGGGCCATTTCGTTGTAGCGGTAGCGTTGCGGAAAACTCATCCTCACGCCATCGCTGAACTTGCGGATCAGCGAGACCACCTTCCACTCGGTGTCGTTGGGCGGCCGTTTGGTCGAATTGTTGAAGAAAATGTCGTACTCGATCTTCAGCCGGCGCAGTTGTTGATCGAGCACGTCCAGTTCTTCGTCGATGGTCACAAATATCCCCCGGCCATGAGCTTAGCGTCACCGCGGGGGGATGGCGAGGTTCCCATGGGGCACGACGGGGATGGTACGAACGTGCGGGAGCAGCCGTCAGCGATCAGCCGTCAGTCGTCAGCCAAGATAGGTTGAGGCGGACGAATCCCCAGTTCGACAAGATGTTGGAAACCAGGAGAACCGTGGGAGTTTACCTGACGATGGCTGATGGCTACTTCGAACTCGCCGCCATCTTCTTCACCATCGCCAGTACCAGCTTCCGGTCGCTGTCGTTGAGGTTCGCCGAATACCGGCGCATCTGGCTCAGGAAGCGGACTTCATCGTCGGAGAGCTGCGGCAGCCCCTTATGGCCGTTGCTGTGGCCTTCGGAAAAGAATTGCGACAAGGCCAAATCCATCGCCCCAGCGATCTTGGCGAGCGTGTCCAGCGAAGGGATGGTATGGCCGTTCTCGACCCGCGACAGGTAGCAGCGCAGCAGGCCGGTGCGCTTTTCGATGTCGCCCTGCGACATGCTGCGCTGCAGCCGGAAATTGCGGATGGTCTCGCCGATATTCATAAGGAAGCGACTAACGAAATGTCAATAAAAGATGCTGTGCATAGTAACCAGAGTAGTACCGTCTGGCAAGTGGAAATTCTGGCGTGCTTCGGAAGCCGCAAGAACCGAGCTTCACGCCCCAAGGACGTTTGCCAATAGCCCCACGCTTCAGCGGCGGGAAAAGTGGAAGATATGAGCCGAGTCCCCAAGGAGTCTGTGTCATAGCTGGGGTGCCGTCCCTTGCGGGACTCGATTTGTTCCACTTCCGCTTCCCGGCACTCGCGTGCCGGTCTCTCCTGTACCGCCGCTTCGCGGCTAGCTGGATATTGCGTTCCACTTTTTCTCTCGACCTTGAGCTAGGACACAGACTCCAAAGGGACGGCTGAGTTCTCTTCAGTGCCGCGATGTCCCGTTTAGGAGCATGGAAGACCGCACCAGCAGGCTCTCTGGCCCGGCACGCCAGGCTCAAGACCTGCGACCTGACAACACCTAAGCCCTGTTTCTTACGGTGTTCCCTCAAACAGCGGCCACAGCCGGTCGGCCGTAACGCGGTAAATGGCATAAGCGCTGCCGTCCTCGAAGGTGCGCCGGAAGAGCAATTCGCCGCGGCCATCGCCGTCGGCATCGACGGCATCAATCAGTTCCAGGCGTGGGGTGACGTCGAGGTGGCGCGAATCGGTCTGCGAGAAAAATAGCTTTCGCAACTCGCCTTCGAGGTTTGTGCGCGCGATCAGCGTGATCTCCTGTGTTTCGTCGACACTTCCGCTGGCACTGGCCGCTGACGGATGGGCCTTCGCCGAGAGCACCAGCACGGGCTCGTTCGAATTGGAGAGATCGAAGATGCGGAGGTTCACATCGTCGAAGGCAGGCTTCGGCACCTTATCGGCGGATTTGCCGGCGGACCTGCCCGGCGCCGAGTTCTTCGGTGCGCTCGCAGTTTCCCTGGCTGCAGGGTTCGCCCCAGCGTGGAGTTGTGCCGCGGCCAGATCAAGCATCTTGCCGCGATAACTGGCTTCTTCCGCCGGCTTTACATCATAGGTATAGGGACGCGGGTCGGGCCCGCCGGCGTCGGAAATCGCAGGGATGATGACGATCGGCGGCGAAGTCGCGGACGAATCTTTTGGATTCGCGCCCGTCTTTTCAGTGCTTGCTGAGGCTATGCCCGATGGCGCGGCATCCGTCAGAGGATCGAACGTCGTAAACGGCTCGCGGCGCGCGCTGGAGTCCGGTTTCCCGCGCCGTAGCCGCGGCCGATTCGGGTCGGTGATCGGCTCGTCTGGCGCAGGCGTCTTCGGAGGTTCCGCCGCGACGGGCGCCTTGGCCGCATCCGGTGATGCCGCACCCGTCGCGGGCTTCGGCTGGTCTTTGTCGTTGTTGTCCTTGGCTTTGCCCTTTTCGTCTTTGTCCTTATCTTTATCTTTTTTGTCGGAGCCGCTGTCCGTGTCTGACTTTTCACTGCGCCGGTGTAGCACGGGAGGCGCGTCCTTGTCTTCGATCACCGGCGTCGCATACTTCTTGCTCATCTCCGGAGCCTTCGCTCCCGCCGGAAGCCACGTGCCTTCAGCGATCCACGTGTGATTCAGCTGTCCCGGTTGCGTGATCGTAAAGACGCCCTGCGACACACCGCTGCGAAATGCCTCATACACGGTGTCGAAGTCGAGAGCCATGGGAACGGGCGTCGCCTTGTACGAGCCCGCGTCGTAAAATTTTCCGTCCAGCATGATCACAACGGGAATCAAGCGGCCCTCGTTGCCCTTGGGCGAAAGCTGCACCAGCCCCAGGGCGCGCGGCCCCTTATCGACGGCTGCCTTGTGCCCGAACTGCGGCGTCAAAGCCTGCGCCGCAAGCCCTGCGCCGGCCATTTCGATCATGCCGGCCAGGATGACGGCGCACATCCCCTTGCGATATAACTTGCCATGGAACCACGACCGGCGAGGAGAAAATCCCATATGGAAGTTAATGATAAATCCCCAGACTTCAGTACGACGGACGAGAACGGCAAAGAGGTTGCCTTAAAAGACTTTCGCGGCAAGACCGTGGTGCTGTATTTCTATCCCAAAGCCGATACGCCGGGTTGCACCAAGGAAGCGTGCGGCTTCCGTGACAGCTGCGCGGCCATCAGGAAGACGGGCGTGGTGCTGCTCGGAATTTCGAAGGATACAGCCGCCTCGCAGAAGAAGTTTCAGGAGAAGTTCAGCCTGCCCTTTCCCCTGCTGGCCGATCCGGACAAAAAGATTGCCAACCTCTTCGGCGTAGTCAAAGAGAAAAACATGTATGGCAAGAAAGTGAAAGGCATTGCCCGAACGACGTTCGTGATCGGCCCCGACGGCAGGATCCAACACGTCTTCAACAACGTGAAAGCCGAAGGCCATGCGGAAGAAGTCCTGACGTACCTAAAGACAGCCGCAGCGGCGTAAGGTTCGCGTTGGGACAGTCGACTGGGCTGTCCAACACGAGCGCAGCTCAGCAGTTAAGGCAACACCAATTCGCGGTAGTCTAGACAGCATGGGTCCGCTAGGCCGCGTCTCTTTGTTGAAGGCTGAGTTCTTCAATCGGGATCCCCGCCGCGTAGCGCGGGCGCTGCTGGGCAAATTGGTGGTCAGAAGAACGCCCAGCGGAATCTTGGCCGGAAGAATTGTCGAAACCGAAGCCTATCTCGGCCAAGGCGATGCGGCCGCGCACACTGCGGCGGGCCGGACCGCGCGCAATTCCGTCCTCTTCGGTCCACCCGGTCACTCCTACGTGTATTTCATCTACGGCAATTACTATTGCCTCAATGTTTCCTGCCTGCCCGACGGAACACCCGGAGGCGTGCTGTTTCGCGCTCTGGAGCCGGTGGCAGGCATTGAGCAGATGGCGGCGGCGCGAGGAATCGCAGTACCGGAACAGGCAATGAGAGCAAACGCCCGGAAGGACATTTCTTTTCTCAAGAAGATTTCTTCCGGCCCGGGGCGCCTGTCCGAGGCACTCGAAATCACGCGTCAGCGAGACAATGGGAAAAGCCTGGTCAGCGCCCGCTCCGACCTACGCATCGTCGATGACGCTTATCACGTGCGCCGCGTTGAGGTCACGCCACGCATCGGCATCGTGAAATCCGCCGGGCGTCCGTTGCGTTACTTCATCGCCGGAAATCCATTTGTCTCCGGGAACAGAGCCTGACTTGCTGCTCAGCCACCCCCGCCTTAGGGTGGCGCGCCGGTTCAGCGTTGCTATAAGCGCTCCTTTTCGCGCAATTCGGTTCAGGGCTCCAGTACAAGATTATCAATCAGCCGCGTCGATCCCAGATAGGCAGCAACCGCAACCAACGTCTTTCGCGCGATGCGTTCGATTGGATCGAGCGTATCCGGATCGACGATCTCGAAATAATCCAACCGGACCTCCGGCTCATGGGCAAAGACTTCCTTGGCAGCGGAGATCACCTTGGCGGCACTTCTCTCTCCCTCCTGAAATCGCTGGCGCGCTTCCTGCAATGACCGCTGCAGCACCAAGGCTCGGACGCGTTCCTCCCGATTCAGGTACGCATTGCGCGAACTCATGGCCAGGCCATCGGGTTCGCGCACGATCGGGCAGGCGACAATCTCCACGGGAAAGTTCAGGTCCCGTACCATACGCCGGATCACGGCCAGCTGCGCCGCGTCTTTCTGTCCAAAGAAGGCCGCCTCGGGCTCGATAATGTGAAACAGCTTGGCGACAATCGTGGTCACACCGCGGAAGTGGCCGGGGCGCGAGCGTCCGTCCAGCTTTTCGCTCAGCCCTTCGACCAGCACCCAGGTGATCGCGCCTTGCGGATAGATCTCTTCGACCGCCGGCGCAAATAAAATCTCGACACCTTCTTTTTCCAACAACTGGCGGTCGCGATCGAATTGGCGTGGATATTTCGACAGATCTTCGGCTGGCCCGAATTGCGTGGGGTTTACGAAGATGGAAACCGCCACGGCATCGCACTGCGCCTTGGCGTCGCGGACCAGCGACAGATGGCCTTCATGTAATGCGCCCATGGTAGGAACAAGGCCCAGGCGTTGGCGACCGGCACGTGCGGAGCGACAGGCGGCTCGAGCTCCGGAAATGGTGGCGCAAATATTCATGTTTCGTAGAGACGCGGCTTGCCGCGTCTCTGCCTGCAGCGGCCTCGAATACTCGGATCGCACCGAGGTCAATCCCAGTCGGTCAAACCAAGGTCGCCCGCCAATGAAAGCGTCGTATCAGGGCATCGCTTCAGCGATGCCGAAAGTCGGTGGATTTGAAGCGCCTTTACGGGCCGTGCGCCGGGATCGCCGCCAACGATCGCACCGCTCAGGGCGCTTCGTGGTATTGCACGTCCAATTCCTTAAGCGTCCCCAGCAGCAGGGCGCGGTTCTTGCGCAAATCTGTCCTCGTCTGTTCCGACGGACTCGTCGGGACCGCTTCGGTGACCAGCACCACGCGACCGTAAGGCCATGCGCTCGAGGAAAGCGAGACCAGCTCGGCCGGGATTTCCTCCGGCTTCAGAATTCTTATCTCGCGATTGGAAAGATCGACAAAGCCAATCCCATCCTCGCGCACCACTAAATAAGGGTTCTGCCAACTCTTCATGTTGCTGATGCTCGGATACTTTGAAGGATCGGCGGCAGGTATGGCCTCCAAGCCAGTCGGCTGCGTTTTTGCAGCCGGCGTCTGCGGCGGCTTAGAGCAGGCAATCAGGCCCCCCACCAGAACGAGGAGAAGGCAGACAACGAACACGTAGGGGCGGACGCATTCGTCCGTCCCACCGAGCGAAGCTCGTAGCGTAATTGGCTTTCGGACAAGTTTCCGAGCCATATTTTGCCCGACGTCTCCGCCCGTCATTATCGCCGCATGGCCTGCTTGCGGTGGAGTACCGTCTCGAGTGCGGCCTGCGTCTCTCTCGGCAGATGGTAGCTCTCGCCTTCGCTCGGAAACTGGTGCGAAACCACATCGGCCTTGAACGCCAGCACGGCTTGTGTGATCAGCGCGGAGGCGTCTCCGTAGCGGCGAACGAACTTTGCCGGCTGAGTGAAAGTCAGGTTGACCAGGTCGTGGAAAACGAGCACCTGCCCGTCGCAGTCCGGCCCGGCGCCAATCCCGATGGTAGGCGTTTCGATCTCAGCCGTGATCATGGCTGCAACCTCGCGCGGAATGCCCTCCAGATAAATGCACGCTACACCAGCCCGGTCGAGCGCCACCGCATCGCGCATCAACTGCTCGATGGCGTTCAGGCTCTTACCCTGGACCTTGTAGCCGCCCATGATGTTGACCGACTGCGGCGTCAGACCGATGTGCCCGGCGACAGGAATCTCGGCGTCAATCACGCGCCGGATCACGTCCACGCGCTTCTCGCCCCCTTCCATCTTGACCGCCTCAGCGCCGCCTTCCTTCACAAAGCGAGCGGCATTATGAACGGCTTCGGTGGCATCCGCCTGATAAGACCCGTAGGGCATGTCGGCAATCAGCAGAGCGTCTTTGACGCCGCGCCGCACCGCCCGAACATGGTGCAGCATCTCGTCCACCGTGACCGAGAGGGTGTTCTCGTAGCCCAGCATGGTCATGGCCAGCGAGTCGCCGACCAGGGCAATGTCGATGCCCGCCTCGTCCACCAGGCGCGCGGTCGCGTAGTCGTAGGCGGTCAAGCAAGCAATAGGAACGTGGTGAAGTTTCTTTTCGCGGAGAGTAGCAGTAGTGACTTTCCGGCTGGGATTATGCCCGCCGATAGGCGTGAGACTCACGATGTCCTCCAGTGCCCCTCCGCAAACTTGGCGGATAGAGCCTGTACGCGTCGTCTTGCCGTGGTTCGATGACGCTGGGGGGATTATAGCTGCAAAAAGGGTGCTGGTCGATAGGCATTGTCAGTGGCGGGTTGGCGCTCAAGAACGTGCGGTAAGACATTAGACTGTCGCCTTACCAAGTAGTAGGATTATGCAATGCGAAGCTTCCCGACGGTGATAAGTTCAAAAGGGCAGGTGGTGATTCCAGCCGAGTTGCGCGAGGAGTACGGACTGGACAAAGGGACCCGTGCGGTCTGGACGGAAGACAGAGGCAAGCTGGTACTGACTCCGATAACCGAGCGGCGACTCGACGAGATCATGGGCTTTCTGAAACCGGGTCCGGGCGAGCCCTCGGCATTCGAGATGCTGTTTGAAGAACGCGAGCGGGAGCGCAAACGCGAGGACCAATGACTCCTGTTCTCTCCCGCGGAAGTTCACGGCGGTACGTTCTCGACGCCAACGCCCTGATAGGCTTTTTTGAGGCTCGACCCGGTGCCGCGGAGAAAGTTCGGCGCCTGCTGGGCGAGGCCGCGCGCAAGGACTTGCCGCTCCTGATGTCGGCGATAAATTGGGGTGAAGTTTTCTACACTGAGTGGCGAGCTCGCGGCGAAGCAAAGGCGCGCGCAGCCGAAGCGGCTCTGCTCGAGATGCCGATCGCGGTCATCGCTGTGGATCGGGAGCGCGCCTCCCGGGCCGCTGCCCTGAAGCAGAAATACCGTTTAGGTTACGCCGACGCGTTTGCCGCCGAACTGGCCATCGAGCGCGGTGCCTGGCTGGTCACGGCTGATCCTGAGTTTCAGAAAGTCGGAAAAGCGCTGGCCGTTTATTCGCTGCCCCGGCATGAGGGCTGAGAAGCGGACCAAGTCAGTCCCCCGGTCACTCAACCGATCGCCGAGGCGAAGCTCTTCCATTGGGACCCTCGACTTAAACAAACGCCCCTTCATACCCGATGTTATCGCGCTGATAAAAGGCCTCTTAGCGCTCCATGTCGAATTCAGGCTTTCTCCGGTTGACGAGCCTTCCCAACCATGGCACCGTGTTCGCGATGATCTCTGTACCTATCATCTAGGACGATACAGACCAGGCCCCCATCGCACGCTCGCACTCTTTTGTCAGATTGGATCAAAATCATGTCGTTGGCAAAGTTCATCCAAACACCACTCTTACCGAACTCTCCGAGGTCTGGTGGCTTCGTTTGCATATTCGCCAGTCTCCTGATCGTATTGGCAGCGGCCCAATCCAATCCCGTTGCCCGCCATCAACCGACTGTGCCTCCCGACGTTCAAAAGCCATCGGCAGGAGTGGCCGCGCAGGCGGCCCCACCCAACAAGCCGGAGCCGCCGGTGCGCTTCAAGGATACTGCCATCTACAACTCGGGCGGGATCTATGCCGACTTCGTCGCCATCGCGGACTTGAATGGCGACGGCAACCCCGATCTAGTCGTGACCAACGCATGCCCGTGCGGCGGCGCCGGCGACGGCGTAATCGGCGTGCTGCTGGGCAACGGAGACGGAACTTTCCAGCAGCCCATTAGTTACGACCCGGGCGGGTTAGAACCCTTTTCGGTCGCGATCGCGGACGTGAACGGCGACGGCAGACCCGATATTGTTGTTGCAACCTTGTGCCAGACCCCCACCTTCTGCGGCTACCCCTCTGCAGGAGGTGTGAGCGTGCTGCTGGGCAATGGCGATGGCACCTTCCAACCTGCTGTCGTTTACAGTTCGGGCGGGTACACGCGTGGGGATACCAGCGCCCGTATCGTAATCGGCGATGTGAATGGCGACGGCAAACCTGATCTGATCGTGTCCAGCGAGTGCCAGAGCGGCAGCAATTGCAACTTTCCCACGGGTCCCGGTGCAGTGACGGTGCTGCTGGGCAACGGCGACGGCACCTTCCAACCCGCCGTCAGCTACAGCTCCGGCGGATGGGACGCCACCTCGGTCGCGGTCGCGGACCTGAACGGCGATGGCCAACCGGATCTGGTCGTCTCCAACTTCTGCCTGAATGGCAACGACTGCCCGGCCTATCAGAGCGATCCCGGTGGGGTAAGCGTCCTGCTAGGCAACGGCGATGGCACCTTCCAGCCGCCGGTCAGTTTCAGTTCGGGCGGTTACTTCGCCTACTGGGTCGCGGTCGCGGACGTGAACGGTGACGGCCATCCGGACCTTGTCGTGGTGAATGGCTGCGGTAACAACAACTGCCCCGCCAACGTAGCCGTGCTTCTCGGCAACGGCGACGGCACGTTCCAGAGTCCGGTAGATTACGACGGACCCTCGGGAGCCACCTCGGTGGCGATCGGCGACGTAAACGGCGACGGCAACCTTGATCTGGTCGTCTCCAGCGCGTGCTACTTCGACTGCCGCGATTCAGTGGGCGTCATGCCAGGCAACGGCGATGGCACCTTCCAGCCGCCCGTGAACTTCTATTCCGGCGGCTACTCTCGCACTAGTCTGGCCGCGATCGGCGACGTGAGTCGTAACGGCAAGCCTGACCTCGTTGTGGGGAACGATTGTTCCGTAGACGAAAAATTCGGCTTCTGTCCTACCAACGGCACGGTTGGGGTGCTGGTGAACAACTTCACGGCTGACACCGCCACCACCCTCGGATCGTTGCCCAACCCTTCGCTGGTCAACCAATCGGTCACGTTCACGGCCACGGTCACGTCAAGCACTTCGGTTCCTCCCGACGGCTCCACCGTCATTTTCTACGATCACAACACTGTGCTTGGAAAAAGTACGACAACCAAGGGAGTGGCGAGCTTCACCACTTCTCTCTCCAAGGCAGGGACCAAAATCTACAAGGCCGTTTACCCCGGCGACCTATTTCACCACCCCAGCTCGGGAAAAACGACGCAGGTGGTGAACCCCTAGTCCGGTTTCGCATCTGAAGCATCTCTCTTTACAGAGCAAATTGTCTGTGCATCCCATCACAGACTTCCAGCCCGCCCTGCTGGAAAATAAAATTCGGATTCGCCAACTGTGCACGACACCAGAGCCGGCACGACCAGCTGAAGGCGCGGTCCGTTAGTAGCTCTTTGGTAAGAAGTTCGTGGAGGAGAGATCGGCGTCATCCCCTCTCAAAACCGCCGCGAGACGGGGATTTTTGGCCAAGAATGGAGCTAAGTCGTGATTCCTTAGCGCTTTGAAAGTAAATCATTTAAATTGAATACGTTAGCGCAAAGTTGGGAGCGGGGAGTATAAAACCATAAGCGCTAAGGGAGCCAACGACCCATGACAAATCCACCAACAACCGGCCAATTCAGGACGGAGATGTTGAATTTCCCAAACCTGGACACTTAAGACCTGAGACCACGCGCTCGCCGCTACCGCGCTCAGCAGCCGCAGGAAGTGGCGTTCGCTCTCGGATTCAATCTGGCACAAAAACCAGGGACAAATCTGCGATTGACCACCAGAGATCAAGGTGAGAGACTCAGTCCGGTCTTGACTTATGACCACTCGAAGTACAGCAGAACTGGCAGGTCCCCGTTTCGTTGGAGCGCTGTTGCTCTTCTCTCTTCTTCCAGCGTTTGTCTGGGCGCAGGGGCAGCAACCGTATGACCCCTTCAACGACCCTACCAGGGCTACTGGTACAACACGGAGCCTTGCGAACCGTAACGGGGGAACAATATTGCTGGTTAGCGTGCACGCGGAGAACGGCAGGACTCCCCTTGACCGGCAGTCGGTCGTGAAGGCCACCCACCAGACCGCTCATACCATCAACTGGGCTACCACCGACGAAAAGTCAGAAGCAGTCATGGAGCTGCCCGTCGGCAAGTACGATATCGAGGTGAGCGCCGTCGGATATTTGAGCGAGCAAAAGGAAGTCACGATCATTGGCTCGATGAGCAACATTCCCATAGAGGTTTCCCTGCATCGTGATGCAGCCGCTGCGGACCTGAACATCGCCGATGCGGCCATGCCTTCCAAGGCGCGCAAAGAAGCCAAACACGGCGTTTCGGCCCTCAAGTCTGGAAACCTGAAGGACGCGCAAAAAAAATTGGATGCGGCCTATAAGCTGGCACCGTCCAACCCAGACCTGAACTACTTGTTGGGCTACCTGCATTATCAGCAAAAGAACCTGGCTCAGGCCCAAATTTATCTGAGAACCGCCATCAGTCTCAATGCCCGTCATCAGCAGGCGTTGACGCTACTCGGTCGTGTCGAGCTTATGCAGGAAGACTACACCGTGGCGGCAGCCACCCTGGAACGGGCGGTTGACGCCGATTCCGACTACTGGTTGGCCCACAACTATCTTGCCGATGCGTACCTGAAAGAAAAGAGGTATGACGAAGCGAGGCAACAGGCGGAGTTGGCAATCGCCAAGGGCAAAGTCGGAGCCAACCCGGCGAATTTGGCGCTCGGAGAAGCCCTAGTGAATCTGGGGAAGAAGGAAGAGGGCATTCGGGCACTCAAGGCTTTCGTGCAGGATTCACCCAAGAACCCTGCCACTCCTCAAGTGCGCGACTTGATCGCGTCGCTCGAGGTGCGTGCTACCGAGGTTGTCCCTGATACTGCTAATGTCACTAAGGACGACACTGACGCCGCCCACGAGAACCAGGCATCCCTGGCGGGCGTTGACCCATTACTCGCTGCTCCCGATCTTCCAGTTTCCGTCAAGTCGTGGCAGCCCCCAGGGATCGATGAAGACCTGCCGCCGGTTTCAGTTGGGGTAAGCTGTCCACTGGAAACGGTGATAGAGCAATCAGGCGAGCGCGTAAAAGAGTTGGCAGCCGATGTCTCGCGTATTGCCGCCATTGAACACCTGCTGCACCAGAGGATGGATGAAATGGGCAATCCTGCCAGCCGCGAAACCCGAAACTACAACTATGTGGCTTCGATCACTGAGGACACCCCAGGATTTCTTGCGGTGGAGGAAAACCGCTATGAGCGCCTGACGCGAGCCGACTTTCCCGACGAGATTATGAGCGGCGGCTTTGGGGCGTTGGCCCTGGTATTTCATCCCAGCATGCGAGAAAACTTCGAGATGACGTGCGAAGGGCTTGGGCGCTGGCGCGAGCAGGCAGCGTGGCTGGTTCATTTCAGGCAGCGCGACGACCGCCCCGCCCGCATACACGATTACAGAGTGGGCGGCGACATCTATTCGTTGCGACTGAAAGGCCGAGCGTGGATCACGGCCGACAAATTTCAGATCGTGCGGATCAAGTCCGAACTGATCAATCCGATAGCCAAGATCCAGTTGCGCGGCGAGCAACAAATCGTGGAATACGGCCCCGTCCAGTTCAAGGCAAAGACCGAGGAATTGTGGCTCCCGAAGAGTGCGGAAATCTATCTCGACTTCCGCAAGCATCGCTACTACCGCCGCCACAGCTTCGATCATTACATGCTGTTTTCGATAGACGCGACGGAAAAGCGGAACGAGCCCAAAGCGCCGCCGATAGAGCCCCCCGAGAAGCCGTTGCCCAACTGATTGTTGGAGTCGAGATTGCCGCCCTAGGCGCTGGCCGCTTCCTGGCCGCCCAGCGGCAGAAAGTATTGCGTGCCCTTGATCGGCGCGGAGACTTTCTTCAGCAGCTCCTGCAAGTCCTCGTTGCGGTCGACGAAGTCGATCTCGGAGGTGTTCACGATCAGCAGGTCGGACTGCGTGTAGTGAAAGAAAAAGTGTTCGTAGGCCTTGACGACTTCCATCAGGTAATCCTCGCTGATGGCCTTTTCGCCGGCCGCGTTCTTTTTCTTCAGCCTCTTCTTCAGCACTTCGGGCGTTGCCTGCAGATAGATGACCAGGTCAGGCGTGGGAAGTTGTTCGCGGAAATAATTGAAATAGCGATTGTAGGTATCGAGTTCCTGATCGTTGAGGTTGAGGCAGGCGAAGAGTTTGTCTTTTTCAAAAATGTAGTCGGAAACCACCGTCTTATGGGACTGCGGCCCCAGATCGAGTGCGCGGAGTTGCTCGAAACGGCGAACCAGGAATGCCAACTGCGTCTGGAAGGCCGCGCCAGGCTCGCCTTCGTAAAAGGCCTTCAGAAAAGGATTGTCTTCCGGTTGCACGACGCGCTGTGCCGCCAACCGCTCTCCCAGAACCCGCGCCAGCGTGCTCTTCCCCACGCGTATAGGACCCTCGACCGCAATGTAACGGGGAAGCTCGAAAAGCTTGGCCATGGATTGTTCGTGGAGGACTGTAAAGCAGAATATATGGCTTCGGGCGTCAGTGCAATTGTGGATTGTGGGGAGGTCAGAGGTGAGAGGTCAGATTGCAGAGGTGAATACCTAGACGTTGTGGTCTTGGCTTTCCCTCTGTGATCTGACCTCGATGCTCCGACCTCGATTTACAATCGGTCATGCTCCCAGCAATGATCGGGATCGCGGCCGCTACGGCGGCGACCGCCGCTGGCTACCAGTCCATGTCACCGGCAGGCCAGTGGTGCGGGAAAACGTTTGCCCGCGGGATCAGCGGCAGCAAGCAAATCGCCCTGACCTACGATGACGGCCCGAACGATCCGCACACGCTGAAGCTGCTCGACGTGCTGGCGAAACATAATGTGCGGGCAACGTTCTTCATGATCGGCCGCTATGTGCGACAGCGCCCCGATATCGCGCGCGCGGTGGCGCAGGCAGGACATGTCGTCGGCAATCACACATATTCCCATCCCTTGCTCATCTTCAAGTCTGCCGCTCAGACGCGCACCGAACTGGCGGACTGCCATCAGGTTCTGCAGGACACCCTCGGCGACCATTCGAACTTGTTTCGTCCACCATTTGGTGGCCGGCGACCGGCGACACTGAGGATCGCTCGTGATCTTGGTCTGCAAACGGTGATGTGGAGTGTGACCGGATACGACTGGAATGCTCCGCCCGCCGCGATAATTGAGCAGAAAGTGACGCGGCAGATGTGCGGCGGCGACGTGATCCTGCTGCACGATGGCGATCACAAGGCGATAGGCGGGGACCGAGCCCAAACGGTGATCGCAACGGAAAATCTAATCCGGCGGTACAAAGATGAAGGGCGTGAGTTTGTGATAGTTGAAGAGATGCTAGCTATCAGCCATCAGCCGTGAGTGGCTGGATAAGTTGTCAACTTCCGCTCCGCTATTTATGCGCCCGCAGACGTCTGAGCATTGTCCTTGCCTCATCACGGCCCTGCTCGCTCACATTGCGCGGATCGCCCCGGAACACCGCTTTGAGATGTTTAGTCGCTTTTACCTTGTTCTCGCGGTCATGAAGCCAAATCTTCGCAAGCGCAAGGTGGGCTTCATTATCTCCCGACTCTACACCAAGCTCGAACCATCGGTACGCTTCGTCCACGTCGCCCAGTTTTCGATAAGTCATTGCCAAGTTCGAAGCAGCCGTACTGCTTCCCCGCTTATAGGCTTGTTATATCAGTAGACAGCGCGCCTCCGATCAATCGGGATGCCCTTCCGACCATCGGAAAGGTAGTTTCCGAGAAGGATCTGGCAGCCCGTGTTGCCAGCCTTTGCTCCTTTCAACAGCAAGGGTAGGGCGTCGGCATGTTGCCCGCGCTCATCGAGTAAGTCTGCCTCCATGTGCAGGAGTTCGCCAGTGGACAAAGCCTTTTGCTCTTTGAGCAGACGTTCGGTCTCCAGGCGCGCCGGTTCTGTGAGTTCATGCTTCGCAGCAACCGCAAGCCTCAAATATCGGAGACCCGCGGCTCGATCACCCGCATAGCGAAGGTGGATCTTGGCGATCTCGATCAGTCCATCATCGTCGCCAGCCTGCACGGCGCGATCGAACCACTTCAAAGCTTTTGTCCACTGTTTCGCGTCCCGAAAAAACATCCCAAGATTGAAGGCGGCAGCCCATGAGCCATGCCGATAGGCACGCTTCCACCAGCGAAGCGCCTCCCTCTCATTTGCCTTGCGGGAAATGCCGTATGCGCAAGCGTACCCGACTGCTACCTGGGCCTCCTCGTACCCAACTTGGCGGCGCTTAGAAACGACAGGAATGCCTTATAGTTAGCTCCGCCAACTGACTGGCTCTGTCCCAGTCTGCGGAGGCGCTCAGCTTTACCAATCAGGGCTGTAGAAGTTTTCACGAGGGCCTACCTTGGCTCCAGTTCTACGCCGGCGCCATCGCGAACGCCTGCTTCGCCGCCGCAATCGTCTGCGACACGTCTCGCTCTGTATGCGCTGCACCCACAAACGCCGCTTCGAACTGCGACGGCGGCAGGTAGATTCCGCTTTCGAGCATCGCGCGGAAAAACCGTCCGAAGCCTTCGGTGTCGCATTTCGCCGCGGAAGTCCAGTCAGTGACTGGGCCCTTCGCGAAGAACCACGTGAACATCGAGCCCACCCGGTTGTGGTACATGGCCACACCGGCATCTTTCGCTGCAGCGGACACTCCCTCAACCACTTCGGCCGCAAGCTTGTCGAGCTTCGTGTAAACGTCATTGTGCTCGCGTAAGTAACTCAGCGTGGCATAACCGGCGGCCATCGCCAGCGGATTGCCCGACAGCGTTCCCGCCTGATACACCGGGCCCAGCGGAGCAATCAGATCCATAATCTCTGAAGGCCCGCCATATGCGCCCACAGGCAAGCCTCCGCCGATGATTTTGCCCATGGTCGTGAGATCGGGCCGGATCCCATAGAGTTCCTGCGCTCCGCCAAAGGCCAGGCGGAACCCGGTCATGACCTCGTCAAAAATCAACAGCGCCTTATCGCGTGCGGTTATGGCCCGCAGAGCTTCGAGATATCCTCGTGCTGGAGGCACGCATCCCATGTTGCCGACGACCGGCTCGACGATTACGCAAGCGATCTTGTGTTTGAATTTGTCGAAAGCCTGCTCGATCGCGCCTGTGTCGTTGTAGGGGAGCGCGAGCGTGAACTGCGTGAATTCCTCGGGAACGCCCGCCGAGCCCGGAATGCCCAGCGTGGCTACCCCCGATCCCGCTTTCACCAGCAACGCGTCGGAGTGTCCGTGATAGCAGCCCTCGAACTTCACAATATATTTGCGTTTCGTGTAGCCGCGGGCCAACCGGATAGCTGACATGGTCGCCTCGGTGCCTGAACTTACGAAGCGAACTTTCTGCATGTGCGGGAAGGCGGAAATTACTAGCTCGGCCAGATCCGCTTCCGCGGGAGTCGAGGCTCCGAAGCTGGTGCCATTGCGTGCCGCCGAGGTCACGGCCTCGATGACAGCGGGCGCGGCGTGGCCAAGGATGAGCGGTCCCCAGGAGCCGATGTAGTCCACATATTCGTTGCCGTCGGCGTCCCAGATGTGCGAACCATGGCCGCGCACGATGTACAGCGGATCGCCTCCGACGCTGCGGAAAGCGCGCACCGGAGAGTTCACGCCTCCGGGAATCAATAGTTCGGCACGTTTTTGCAGCTTGCGGGATTGTTCGGTGTTGCGGGCCATGATTTCCTCCACGGCGGTGCTAACTCGGCGGGTTTAGATACTCCGATCAATATAACAGCGAGAACTGAGGTGGGCAGCGTCGTCGATCCCGCCGTGCTGTATTCGGGGCTTGGCGATAGGGAATCGAATTCATCGATCTTTCACGAACCTGCAATACTCCCGCAATCTCTTGCGGCTATCGTAATCGCAATCGCCCTTCTAACCGGGAGGGTTTATGGGGACGGCCTTGGGGGGGCTCCGGGCTGTCCTTTTTTATTTCTTGTACATTGCCTTTTGTAAGCTTACCTTCCGCGATCATTTCAGGTACGAGCGCACAATCTCAATCAGTTCATCGGTGGCGAGAGCCTGCTCGGAATTCATTTGCTTGGGATTGATGACGTGAAAGCGGATGTGGCCTTCGAGCAGTTCCGCCATCAATCCGTTCATCGCGCCGCGCGCGGCCGTGATTAACTGCAGCACGTCGGAGCAGTCTTCATCTGCCTCGAGTGCGCGTTCGATCGCGGCGATTTGGCCTTTGATACGCTTGATTCGCAGGATGAGCTTGGGTTTTTCTTCGACGGTGTGCATTTTTTCCTTGACGGTAGTATACCCCCCTATGGTATATGAAAGAAAGTGAGCACAGAAGCAGCAATTGCATCCGCGAGGATGCAATCGAGCTATATGAGACACACAATCGACGAACCGTCGAGTTGGCGGCTTGCCAGATAGCAGCAGTAGACGTGAGGCGATAGCCCCTTAGTCTCCTATCGGTTCACCTCTGCTTCTTCTATCCCCAAAAAACTAAGACGAGGACGCGATTCATCATGTCGCCGCCGCTGGCAATTGTACTCCCCGCAGCGCTGGGGCGGGTTAGGCCACTCGCGTGGGCACAATTAGGCACACGAGCAGTTGGGAACGATAACTAGCTTGAAAAACCCACAGAAAGGAGGACCAGCAAATGACTTGCATGACTGTGTTCGCAGAATCGACGGCGATGGCGACGACGCAGCTCGCGCGAGTGAGCCAACCCAGCGTGATCGAAAACCAGGCTGCCAATTCCTGGCAACTGGAAGGCTGCGGCGAACGGAACCCTCGCATGAGCTGGGTCGTGGCCACCGAGCAGGACGGCAGGCGGCAACTCCGAATTCTATGGAGGTAGAGAGTAGTTCAGGGATGCCGCCTTGTTTGACCATCCGTCTGTGTTAACTATGGTTAATAATCTATGGTATGCTCACGTTAATGATTCGGCGTGGGTTACGAATCACGCAGGAGAAAGGACGGAGAAAACAGACACGATTACGGTCTTGGCCACGGAGAGCTGACGGTTCGACCCGAAACTGACCTGTAACGTTCTATTAACCGAGCAGGCGGATACTAGTGAACTCCATTTCCCAGCGTGATTGCAATCACAAGGAAGGGTTATTGGAGGCGTGGCGGCGCGCGGCGAGGGCCAGCTAGGTTGTTCTCATGATATTGAAATTGAAATTCATTTTCATTAAGAACCGCCTCACAATGAGCCGGGCCGCGGGACGTCGCGCTCTTAGACCAGCGTTGGCGTTGACGCTAGTCGTGCTGGGCTTCGACTCTCCCGCCGCTTGGGCGCAGTCGCAATCCGTCTCCAGTTCCACCCAAACCGCCGGTCCGGCCGCTCCGAATGCGGATGATCCGGCCAGTGCGGTTGCCAGTGACGATCCCCAATCCATGCTTCCGCATTTCAAGAGCACGCGCTTCTGGATCTCCGGGCAGGCGAACTTCATTTTCCAGGCTCATCCTGATTTTCACGCCAGCTACAACGGGCCCCACAGCCTCAGCCCGGATTATGAGAAAGCCACATCGCGAGTCCTGACGCTTTACACCGGCGTGCGGCTCAACTATTCCACCGAGATTCTGGTTGACATCGAGGAAGCTGGGGGCGCGGCGCTCACCCAGGGCTTTGGGCTCGCTGGAAATACGGATCTGGATATTGTGCGGAATCCGTCGTTGAGCAAAGCGCCATATCTGGGGCGCGGCATAATCCACAAGGTGTTCGCGTTGAGCAAGGATAAGGTGGAGAACCAGCGGAGTTTTCTGTCGTTGTTCGACGAGTTGCCGCGCCGCCGCGTAGAGATTCGCGTCGGCAAGTTTTCCATGCCAGATTTCTTCGATATCAATTCGGTTGGCAGCGATACTCATCTTCAATTCATGAACTGGTCGGTGGACAACAACGGGGCCTGGGACTATGCCGCCGATACGCGCGGCTATACCGTGGGCGTAGTCGCAGATTATGAGGACCGCAACTGGGGATTCCGTTTTGCCGAGGCGCTGATGCCGAAGGTCGCGAACGGCATCGATCTGGTCTGGCGGCCCTGGCAGGTACATGCGGAAAATTGGGAATACGAACTGCGCCGGGGTGTCCTGCCGAAGAAGTCTGGCGTCGTGCGACTACTGGCGTACACGAACTCCGCCAACATGGGCATCTACCGCGATGCGGTTGCACAGGCCAAGCCCGGCGTGGCCCCGGACATCACGAATCACCCCTGGCACGTCACCCGCAAGTATGGTTTTGGCATCAATCTGGAACAGAATCTCAACCGGTATTTCACGGCGTATGCTCGCTGGGGATGGGACGACGGAAGAACCGAGTCTTTTGCCTACACCGAGATTGACTCGACGTTCAATCAAGGGATGGGGGTGAATGGCGCGCTCTGGCATCGGAAGCGGGATCGGGCCGGCCTGGCCTTCGTGTCGAACGGCATCAAGAAAGATCACCAGGTGTATCTGGCTGATGGAGGGCAGGGTTTCCTGCTTGGCGACGGGGGGTTACGCTACGGGCGGGAGAACATCGTCGAATCGTATTACACGGCGCACGTTTGGCGCGGAATCTATCTCGCTCCCGGAGTGCAGCACATCAACGACCCAGGCTACAACCGCGACCGCGGGCCGGTGGTGGTTCCCACCTTGCGTGCGCATGTGGAGTTCTAGCGGAGACTCGGCCCTGCATCGCCTGGGCATCTTCGCCGGAAATCAGAATGTCCACTTGAAAGAGAACTGAATTACGCGCGGGCCGTTGAGCGCGTTGATGGCCTCGAGTTGCCCGAAGCCTGCGGCAGGAGTGAGATAACAGGTTTGGTTGACGGTCGATCCGTCGCCGCAGTTACTCCCCTGGGTTTCGTACTGGATGTAATTCACCCCGCTGCCGTTTTGAACATAGTAATTGGCATGATTCAGCAGGTTGAACACCTGCGCCTGCAGGGCGATAGCGTGGCGTTCAGTGATTTTGAACCGGCGCGCCAGCCCGATGTCCACTTGCTCGGTCCACGGACCATAAAAAGAGTCCAAGCCGGCGAAAGGACTGGGGCTGCCAGAGTTAATGCCGAGCGAGGAGTTGGCGGTCCCCTGCAGGGCCGCGGTGTTATTGACCGAATTCGGCAAGGCGCTGACGTCCAGCAAGGCCGCATAGGGGCGGCCGGAGGCGAACTGCATCACCGTGCTGAGGGTCCAATCCGAAAGTGCAGCCCGCAAGAAGCCCGACTGCACCTTCGCTCCCCAACCCGGTTGATAGACCGCGGCTATGGAGAGGCGATGGCGCTGATCGAGCAAGTAAGGCGCGTGCGTGTCGCTGAAGTCGAACTGATTATTGAAGTCCACGCCGTGCGACATCATATTCTCAGAAAACGTATAGGCGGTCTGCAAAGCTAGCCCATGGCGGAACCGGCGCTGCGCCTGCACAAATAATGAATTGTAATTGTTGATGCCCGGGCTGATCAGCGCGTTGACTTGTTCGAAGGCGGTGGTGATGCGGCCCTCCCTCAGCAAGCCGGAGTCCAGATTCGGAAGCACAACCGCACGCCCCGTGTCGGTAGCGATGTAAGTGGTCGTGCCCGTCGGCGGGACGAGATTCAGGTCATAGGCACTCGAACTCTCCAGGTGGACACCGTGCGTCCAGGTGGTTCCGATGGTCACGACGGTGTCGGGAAGGATTTCGCGCTCGATCTGCAGACTCCCCTGCAGTATGTAGGCAAATTTGAAGTGCGGATCCACCAGCGAGATGTCCGGCGAGGAGAAGAGCGAAGGATCTGAGATCTGGTTGGGAAAAGTTGCCGGCTGCTGGTTGGGTGCCAGGTTCGAATCGTAGCCCAAAGATACCGAAGCCTGCTGCGACAGCAGTCCATTGGAAATTACCGAGTTTCGATAATTCAGGCCGTTGAAATTCTCGTAGAACTTCCCGAATCCCCCGCGGACTACGGTCTTGTCCAGCGGCTGCCACGCAAATCCGAAGCGCGGTGCAAGGCGCCGATACTGGTTGGGGAATTGGCCGGTCAACGGGAACGCCGGATTCGCCGTGGGCTGCGGATACACTTGGAAATCTTCGCGTACTCCTAAGTCGAGCGTCAGACGCGGGCGAACCTGGTAAGTGTCGTGAAAGTAGAAGCCCAGATAAGGAACGTCGAAAGAAAACTTGGGCTGGCCCGCGCTTTGAAAAAAGTTGTCGTAAATCCCTAGCGCAAAACTTGGCAGGTCCGGAAAACTGTAGGTGCCTCGAAAGGTGCCATTCTGCTGTTGCGCATCGGGATCGAAGCCGCCAAAAGCGAGATCGGTGAGATGGGTCCGGGTGAATTCGACCCCGAACTTTAAGGTGTGCTTGCCTCGCACATAACTCACATGGTCGGAAAGCTGCCAGATCGCCTCGTCGGTGCGTCCTCCGGCGAAACCGGCATTGCCCAGCTGAAATCCCGACGTGGCCCCCTCCAGCAAGACCGTAGGAAGGCCTGGATTCACCAGCCCGGTGGGCGTCGAGTATTGATCGTCGCGCGAGAAACTGGCGTGCAATTCGTTCAGCAGATTGCTGCCGTAGGCGTGGCTCCAGCCGCTGCTGGCGTGGTAGTCGCGCACGAAGGCGTTGGCCAGCGCGCTCCTGCCGAAAAGCGCAGTCTGAGTGCCCAGAATAAATCCGTTGGGGGAATCGAACCGGTTCCAGTTCAAGCTGAGATAAAAGCGGTCGTCCTTCGCATCGCGGTAGTCGATTTTGGAAAACAGCGACCAGTCGTTGCCGAAGCGGGATTGAACTCCGAGGTTCGACTGGATCGCGTGCAGCGCGTTCGCCACGTCCTGCAAGTAAACGGGGTTTGTCGGATCGGGTTGTGCCAGGCTGCTGGGGACGGGCAGCGACGAATTGGGAGCTGGCAGTGGAACCCCGGCAGGGACGCCAAAACTTGTTTCGTCCAAGCCCGTAAATCCGGGATTGATGGCAGTGATGGGATTCTTGCGGCGCTGCTGCTCGTAGTCGACAAAATACCAGGCACGGTGCGAAACGATGGGTCCCCCGTCGCTTCCGCCGAACTGCTGCAGAATGTCGACGGGGCGCGAAAAGCCGTATTCTTTGTCGATGGCGTCGTTGGCGCCGGTCCCGGAATTCCGGTTGTAATAGAACGCGTTGCCGTGGACGGCATCGCTGCCAGAGCGTGTCGCCACGTTCACAAAGCCGGTGGCCGCCCCGCCGTAATCCGCCCGATACGGGGAGACGGCAACCTGGAACTCCTCGATGGCATTCTCGCCAAAAATGTACGGGACCTTCTCACCACCGCGGGCATTGCCAAAATAATTGCTGGTGGCGCTGGCGCCGTCCACGGTAAATGAGTTAGCGCCATTGCCGTTGGCGTACCCGGTGTCCTCGCCGCCCTGCTCTCCCGCAAACGTGACCAGACCGTTCTGGCCGTCCGGGCTGGCGTTCGGGACGAGTAGGGCGAAGTCGAGGAAGCGCCGGCCATTCAGGGGCAGACCATCCAGAAGCTCGCGATTCACTACGGAACTCTGATCGGAGTCTTCCGTCCGCAACAGCGGCGATTCGCCGGTTACCGTAATCGATTCTCTGCCCGCTCCGGGCTGGAGACTGACATTCACCGTGGTCGGCTCTCCGACCTGCACATGAATACCTTCGATCCGCACCTTGCGGAATCCGGCAGCGCTCACTTCCAGGCTGTATGCCCCCACCGGCTGAGAGGGAAATACGAAAATACCAGCGTCGTTGGTCGTCCGCGTCGAGGATTGCGCGGTACTGCTCGCCAGCAGAATAACCGTTGCGTCGGGGACCGAAGCGCCCGAACTATCCCTGGCTACCCCGCGCACGACTCCGGTCGTGACCACGCTCTGAGCAGACGATTCGGACCAAAGCACACCGACAAGGAGAACCAAAACACAACCAAACTTTCCCATCGTTCCAAGCCTTGCTCGGCTCCTCTCCGGTTGAATAACAGATTGATTTTAAGACACTCCCGGCTGCCCCCTGTTTATAAAAGGACAGCCGGGATGCTCGTTTGGTTGCGGCTCTGGTTCTACTCGGAGCCGTTCTTGCCTGCTTCCTTCGCCTCCGACACTGTCTTGCCAGGCTTCAACGCAGGATAGGGTTTGCCCATCATGCCCTTCCAGAGGATCCGGTTGAATTTCTCCGTAGGGATCCGGTCTTCCTGGCTGAAGTCCATGCCTTTGGTTTGCGCTTCCCACCATGCTGCGTCGTGTGTGGGATGTGGGATCGCATCACGGTTCTGCACGTACTTGTTCAGAATCGGAAGCGACGTGTTGTAGAGATAGCTGGACGGGATGGCGGAATAAGTCCAGCCCGCTTGCGAGATGTTGAAGGCGTTCGTCATCGGTGGAACGCCTGCGTCATGCACGCTCAGTGGGGGCAGACCCAAAACTCCTTCGATGGTCCGGAGCATGCTGACCGTGGAATAAGGATTGGAGACGACCGCACCCTGCTTCACGTAAGGCCCAATGATGAACGCGAGGCTGCGGTCGCCGCTCACATGGTCGGCGCCATCCTGGGGATCGTCTTCAATTACGAAGATGAGCGTGTTGTTGGCGTAGGGGCTGTGGGCGATCTTATCGACCGTCAGTCCCACCGCGTAGTCGTCGTCGGCAATCTGAAGTTCCGGCGTGTTAACGCCGAAGCTGGCGGTGCCGAAGCTGCCGAAGTGATCATGGTCGTATCGCAGCAAAGTCAGACTGGGGAATGTATTGTGCTTGACCTGCTGATTGAATTCCCGAACCCATTCCGTGTAGCGGAAAAAATCGGGGAAGCTCTGGTCGAAGGGGCGGAAACAGATGTCGGTGTTGTGGAGCAGGGCGGTGTGCGCAGGCCAAGCCACCTGCACCGGAGGCTTCTGGGTACAAGGAGAGGTGAGATAAGGAGAGATGCCACGTACTTGAAGAGCTCCCAGGTCGGTGAAGAACCCGTAGTTACGAACGGTGCGGTGAGCCTTGAGCACCGCATCCCAGATGTAGCCTAAGCCCTGTTCGCCATTGGGACCGTCGGCTGCCTCTTCGTTGGCGTTTCCGGGTAGCAGGTTGGGATCGGTTGGATAGAGCGGTTGCTCCGCCTGGCGAGCGGCAACACCCGTTATCGCGACGTTGATGTTGCGGGACGTGCCTTCGCTATCGTACTGACAACCGCCCTTCCCGTAGTTGACTTTGACGCACTTCTCGGTCACATCGAGGGCGCGTGCCGCAGTCGACCACTGCCAACCATCAAAGCTCACCATCGAGCTGTCGTCGAAGTTGTCGAAGGTCACAAACTGGTTGGCAAAGTTGTGGAAGTTCGGCGTGACTGAGGCCGGGAACTGGGTGTAGGCCGGATCCGCATTGGCTCCGTTGGTCAGGTCGCCGAGAACCTGGTCGAAGGTACGATTTTCTTTCACGATGTAAATGACGTGTTGAATGTGCTGTTGCAGGAACGTCATGGTCGCAATGTCGTTCGGGCTTAACTGGAAGTTAAAGCCGTTGTTTTGCGCGACCTGACCGGTAAGCGTAGCCAACTGAACCGCGCTGGGAACGGGCAACGTCAGGAAACCCGAGTATTCGTTCTGCCACGCATACTGGTTGCCGGCGCCGCTCTGCGCAAAATAACTGTCACACGCCGGGCCGAACCCGCCGCCCGGATTATCGTTGATGTAGCGGCAGTTCAGCGGATTCGCAGCTTCCACGCTCTTGCCGTTCACAACGTAGAGAGTAGAACCATCCGGGCTGATGCTGACAGAATTGGGGTACCAGCCAGTGGGAATGAGCCCCGTGACGGCAGGCTTCTTTCCCGTGAGGCTGATGACCGCCACGGCGTTGGTGCCGCCGTCAGTGACGTAAGCGGTGCTCTCGTCGGGCGAAAGAGTAATGCTGTTGGGATTGCTGCCCTTGGGCACGTATTTGCCGATGCCCAGAACACCAACTGGCGCGCTGGCATTGACCTCGCTCAGCACCGTGTTGCTCGCGGTGTTAATGACGATCAACTCGTCGGAATTGGCCGCCACCACGAACAGCTTAGTTTGGGCGGCATTGAGCACCATTCTCTCCGGGTTGCCGGAGACCGGAATTCGGGTGGTAAGGGTTAGAGCGCCGCCGGCATAACTCAGCACGTCGATCTCGCGATCGCGCACGCTGGAAACGTAAGCGGTGTTGCTGCCTGCGACGGCAATTCCGTAGGGGAACTCCCCGCCGGGGACGCCGGTTTGCGCAGGATTGATGAGGCCGGGACGGAGATCGTATTCCTGGAGAACAGCGCCGTGGACCAGGTCAACCGAGGTGATCGAGTCAGTCTCGTGGTTCGCGACGAAGAGCGTCTTGCCATCGGCGGTGATGCCGAGGGTGGCAGCGGTCGGACCGGTCTCAGTTTCCTTTTGCATGAGGTCGCCGAAATGGCCGAGCGCGATGGGCGTGCCGGATTCGGCCCACAGACCGCTCTGCAGCGTGAAAGTGTGCACGTTGTCGTCGCCTCCGCCTCCGACATAGAATGCGGAACCATTCGGGGCCCAAATGATCCCGTCGAAGGTTTCGTCGTAGTCGGACAGGAATACTACCTGCGTTTGCACAGGCGTACTGGGCGTGGAAATGTCATAAACGAAAACAAACTCCCCGGAATCTGTCCCCGTGTAGTTGCCGCTGGAGTCCTCCATCAGGTTGTAGCCGCTGGTCAGGATCAGCAGAGTCTTGCCATCCGGGCTAATGGCTGTGGTCTCGGCGCCATCCGGCGTATAAACCGGAAAGTCCGGCAAGAACGTTGTCAAAGGTACAAATACCGAACCCGGGGCTGCGGTCGGCGTGATGGTTGCACCCGTCGGTAGAATTTGAGCGAACGCGAAGCTGGTCACGGCCAGAAGCGCCGCTAAACCAGCGCCGCGAAGGAAACTCGTGATCTTCATACGGTGATCCTCCAAAGTTGAGATCGTTTCGGTTGTTGAAAGCTGCCAGACCAAGACGGTGAGACTATATGCGAAAAAACGAGAGGTGAAAACACCGAAGTAATAAACGAGGAATGTTACGGGTGCATTATGGATTTGTGAAAATTACGCACATTTTCGGATTGCTACTGAATCGTGGCGAATGCCAGTTCAACTGTTGCATGTAATTCCGGTGTCCTGTTTCTGTGCAGTCCGCAGCGCCCATGCCATGCGAGGGGTATTGTGGGCAATACCAAAGCGGCCTTGCGCGTCCAACAAAATGATTCCCCCGTGCCCGTTGAGGCGCTGCTTCAGATAGTTCATTGCTTCCTTCGCTGCCCACTCCGGCAAACTGCCGGATTCGACCCGGTCCGCCGCCCACTTCGCCAGCACCAGCTTCATGATGGGTTCGCCCCATCCGGTGGTGGAAGCGGCCGCGCTCAGGTTGTCGGCATAGCAGCCGCAGCCGATCAGCGACGAGTCTCCGAGGCGGCCAGGAGCTTTATTGAGCGTGCCCCCAGTAGACGTCGAAGCGGCAACATTGCCCTCGCGATCGAGCGCGACGGCTCCTACAGTGTCGTGCGAAATGGCGGGGGCGAAGAGGTCGTTTCCATGGGTTGAGCTCTGTGCCTGATATTCGCGCAGGCGCTCGACTTCGCGCGCGATGACAAGATCTTCGTTGCGGCAGAGCGTGATGCCATGCTCGGCGGCGAAGCGCTCCGCGCCTTCGGCAACAAAATAGACATGTGGGCTGTCGCTGAGAATCTTACGGGCAGCGCGGACCGGGTTGCGCAGGCGCTCGACGCAACCGACGCCGCCGCCGCGAAGGGTCGCGCCATCCATGATGAAAGCGTCCAGTTGCACCTTGCCGTCGCGGTTCAGGAAGCTGCCGCGGCCGGCGTCAAAAGTCTCGTCATCTTCAAGAACGACCACGGCCTCTTCGACCGCGTCAAGCGCTGAGCCGCCACGCTCCAGAGCGTGCCATCCGGCAGCGGCAGCATGGCGCACGCCGTTGAGGTGCGCTTCGACCATGTCGTCCGGAATGGCCCAGGCGCCGCCGTGTACGACCAGAACAGGATTGGTTGGCACTTGCCGTCCTTGCAGGAAGTTGCGGGACTAGTCTAGCAGGCTGCTGAGCAAGCTGCGGAGAAGTATTATGCGTAAGGAGTGTGATTCTAATCCGGCATCCGGTTTAGCGATGCCGCAAGCGGCACGCTCTGGACGCGCCTTTAGGCGCTGCGGTGGCGAGTCGAGGAGGCAGCCCTTGGACCCAGATTTCGCGGCAAACAGGGAAGACGAGACCGACGCCATCCGCTTCCGCTCAGAGCAAATTACAGCACGTTTTCTCTCGCCCGATGGAGCGGAGGTGACGAAGTCCCTGGAGGTTCGATTCGACCCGTTGTTGGGGACCTCGTCGCGCATTGCCGAAGGTGTCGTACTCTCGAAAGCCGATGAGGGCGCACTGGCTCCTCTTCAAGCTCCCAACTCGAACTGCCCCTTCTGTCCCGATCGAATCCGCGGAGTCACTCCCAAAATGTTGCAGCCAATTGACCGCGGCGGACGCCTGGAACGCGGAGAGTCGGTGTTGTTTCCCAACCTCGTTCCTTACTCCCAGTATGCTGCGGTCGCGGTTTTCTCGCGACAACACTGGCTGGCATTGAAAGGGTTCACGCCGCAACGATTGTTGGACAACCTCACTGTTGCGGTGGACTATATCCGCAAGGTACATGCTTTCGATCCGAAAGCCGAGAACTGCGCCTACAACATAAATTACCTCTTTCCGTCAGGCGGGTCGTTACCCCATCCTCACGCACAGGTATATCTCGATCCTCAGGCCACAACTCTCATGCGATTGCAGCACGAGGCTAGCACCGTTTATTGGACTGTCAATGGCCGGTCTTATTGGGAAGACCTGGTGGGAACTGAAGAGGCACGAGGGCTGCGATTCGTGGCTCGGATTGGCCGGATCGCGTGGGTCACATCTTATGCTCCGATCGGCTTTAATGACGTGCGGGCGGTGGTTTCGGGCCGCGAAACCTTGCTCGACCTCACGGAAGACGATCTGAACGCGCTCGCGGCGGGCATCTCACGCGTGCTGCAGTGGTACGAATCGACGGGCTACAACAGCTTCAACCTGGCGCTCTACTCGGGGCCACTGAACAGCTCTCGTGGCTGGCGCGTACATCTGTCGATGATCACACGCACGGCGATGCTTCCGTATTACCGCAGCGACGCCATGCACATGGAGCGCCTGCACTGGGAAGCGGCGGTGGATCGGACACCAGAGCGCATCGCCGACGAGCTGCGCGCACATTTCGCCGCAGCTCATTGACCTGCACTAGGGTTGGTTTCTTGCGGGTCGCTCAATTGCTTACGCGGCCTTGGCGCGAGCGTCGATTTCGGTGGTCCGCTGCCAGGTGAAGATGACGCGATGGATTACAGTGAGGGTCGAAAGCACGGCGATTACCCATAGCACCGGGGCCATGACGTTGAACAGGGCGCCGATAATGAGGAGCACCAGACGCTCGGGGCGTTCCATGAAGCCGACCTTGCACAAGCCGATGAGCGACTCGGCGCGGGCGCGGGCATAACTCACCATGATGGCGCTTATCATGGCCAGCGCGGTCAGCACTACGTAGAAGAAGCGGTTGCCCCGCGCGTAGAAGACCAGCAATCCGAAGAACAGCGAGGCATCGCTGTAGCGGTCAACGATGGAATCGAAGAACCCTCCGAAGCGCGTAACCTGGTTCGAGAGGCGGGCTACACGGCCATCGACCAGGTCGAAGAACCCCGATCCGATGATCACCAGGCCGGCGTAGAAAAACATGCGGCGCTGGTTGTCGCCATTGGCGTATCCAAATAAAAACGCGGCATAGGTGTTGACCAGCAGTCCCATCAAAGTCAGGGCGTTCGGATTGATCCGAGAGAGCGCGAGCAGGCGCACGATGGCATCCAGCAGAACGCCGCAGACACGCCCAACTCCGCTGGTCCAAGTCATACGCCACTACTCCTAAACTTTGCCGAGACAGCAACTCCACCGCTCATTCCGTTTCCCGTTCCGGCTCCGGCAGCGCTTCCAGTTCCGCTTCCAGCTTGGCTTCGGCAAGATCGTGCATGGTCGAGAGCTTCAGGATTTCCATCTCCCGGCTTCCCCCGGGCGTGACCACCATAGCGGTGTCGCCTACCTTCTTATTCAACAGGGCACGTCCAATCGGCGAAGTCGTCGAAATCTTGCCGGCGGCCACGTCCGACTCTTCACTGGTCACCAACTGGTATTCCATTTCCTCGTTCTTGGTGCCGTCGAAGATGGTCACGGTCGAGCCCAGGCCGACTTTATCCTTGGGGATATTGTTCATGTTGATCAGCGACAGGTCGGCCAGCCGTTTGCCCAATTGCCGCACCCGCGCCTTCAGATACTCCTGGCGTTGCTTGGCCATGTGATATTCGGCATTCTCGCTAAGGTCGCCCATGGCGACGGCCTTTTTGATCTCTTTCGGGATATCGAAGGCTAACTCGTGCTCGAGGGCGTTCAGTTCGTCGCTTAGTTTCTTTTTAATCTGGTCCGTCATTGCTCTGGGCATTATAACCCTCATAACCCCTCCGGCGGGAGGAACTGGGCTTCTCGGCGCATTCGACTCCGACCACGGTGCCCGGCTACAAGCTCCTAAGGGGGAATGACTTACACGTGTGGCGACGGGGCTCTGCCCCGTCAAGCGGGGCGTAGTCCCGCTTCCACACGAACCCGCGCAAGCTTCTCCATTGCCTTCGGGGCGGCGCTAAGCTAGACTCAAGGGCAGTTCCAGCTCCCTCGGGCCAGGGCCCCTCCATGAACGGCGACCGCGTTTTCCACATCGGCGATAAAGTCGTTTACCCTAACCATGGTGTCGGAATTATCGAACAAATCAGCAGCCGCAACATGGGGACCACAGTCGAGAAGTTCTACCTCCTGAAAATCGCTGCCAGCAGTCTGAAGGTGATGGTGCCGTTTGCCAATGTCAACAGCGTTGGCATGCGTCCGGTAGTGCGCAATGGCGAGGTGGAGAAAATTGTGGATTACCTCTCGTCCGGCGAATGCATTAACGCGGCCGACTGGAAAGACCGGTTCAAGGAGAATTCCGACCGCATGCGCACCGGGTCGCTCTCGGACGTGGCGGCGGTGCTGAAGAGTCTGCTGATCCTGGCGCAGTCCAAATCCCTCTCTTTCCGCGAAAAAAAGATGCTGGAGCGCGCCCGCTATTTACTGGTCAGCGAGATCGCCATCTCCCGGAACTGCGATGAGAGTGTGATCGAACAGGCGCTCACCAAAGCGCTGACGAAATGTAATCTGCGCTTCCCCGAAATTACCGAACTAGCCTCCTGATCGCGCCAATCCTGTATTTACGCAAAGACGCGGCAACTCCATCTCTACAGCAAGGACAGTTACCGCAAGGGGTGCGCTACCATCCAGGATTGAAGAATCAAGGTCGCAGCCATCCGGTCCACCGCCTGGCCTCGCTTTTTGATCGAAAGGTCGGTTTCCCGCAGCAAGCGGTTGGCTTCGGTTGAGGTCCAGCGCTCGTCCCACAAATGAACGGTCAGGCCGAAGTGAGCGCGCAGATCGTCGGCGAAACGGCGCATTTTTTCCGATTGCGTTCCTTCCGCCCCACTCAAGCGCAGGGGCAGGCCAACCACAATTTCGCGGACGTCGTATTTCGTCAGCACTTGTCCCAGAGCTTCCAGATCGCGGCGTTTGTTCTGCCGCTGGATCGTTTCCAAACCTTGTGCCGTAATGCCGAGCGGATCCGAGATGGCCACGCCGATTCTCTTCGCGCCCACATCGAGGGCCAGAATGCGGCGCAGAACTGGAGGCGCGGCTGAATCCATCTGCCAATTGTAGATGGCACAGGCAGAATAGCATTGCAGAGTCGGATTGCGGAGGTTAAGTTTAGGCGTCCGTGTAGAGGGCTTGTAGCAGTGCCGTTCAAAAAGCTGCAGTGGCTGTTTCCGATCGCCGTCACCTTGCACAATTCTGAAGAAGCAATGTGGCTCCCAGCGTGGTGGGCCCGTCACGCTCAGGAGATTCCCATGCACCCCGATCCCGCAGCATTCCGATTCGCAGTTGCTGTCTTGACCGCTGCCGCCTTCGTTTTTACATATCTCAGCGGGCGAAATGGCAAAGAAAGTTTCTGGGCTTACTTGACGTTCGGGTACATCGTCGCCATGCTCGCCAACGTTTTCATCCCCCACATTCCAGCATCCCTGGTATGGCGGTCATATACGCCGGGTGTGGTGACGGCAGCCTTGATCAACCTTCCAGTCATGACCTTTCTCACGATCCGGGCAGTTCGTGAAGGCTGGGTGTCAGGGCGCAAGGCGGCAGTTTTCGGGGTTGCAGTACCTCTCGCCATCGCTGGAATAATTCCGCTGTTGTTGCTGATCAGCTAGAATTCCGTGGGACACTAACATCAAGGGCACTGTTCGTCGATTTTCCGGGACGACGGCGCCCAAGCGACGACGTTCAAATCGGGCGCAGGTAAGCAACCAACCCTATGGAAACCACGGAAACACGAACCGGGCATCATTGGTCGCTGACGCTGCTCGGCATGGGCCTGGCCGTCATGTTTGCGTACTACGGTGAATCGGTGCTGGCGGTGCTATTCTTCGCTATTCTGCTGAGCTTTATGCTTTCTCCGGTGGTGCAGGCGCTGGAGTACCTGCACCTTCCCCGGGCTCTGGCGGCGCTGATCAGCGTGGTCGTGATGCTGGGCGTCCTCTATGGCATCACTGTTGCCTCCTACAACCAGGCCATCATTTTTGCCGATAACGTTCCCAAGTATTCGCAGAAAATCCGTTCCATCCTGCAACCCTTCCGGCAGCAGGCGGAAAAGATCGAGAAGACGAGCGAGGCGGTCGGCGAGCCCGAGCCTTCGAACGTGGTGCAGGTGCGCCAGGTACAGAGCTGGTCCGAGACACTCACCCACGGCGCCGGTACTCTCACCGACATCCTTCTGGCGGCGTCGTTCATCCCGTTTTTGGCGTACTTTCTGCTGACCTGGCAGAGCCACGCGCGCACCGCCACTGTGATGCTGTTTCCTCTGCACCACCGGCACACGGCATTCGTGACGCTGGGGCTGATCGGGAAAATGTTGCAGAGTTTTATTGTCGGCAACCTGTTAATCGGACTGCTGATTTCGGCCGTCAGCGTGGCGATTTTTGGCCTGCTGCACGTCCCCTTCTTCTATTTTGTAGGCTTTCTCAGCGGATTTCTAAGCCTGGTTCCATACTTGGGAGTGGTGCTGGCGATGGTTCCGCCGATCCTGGTAGGCCTTGGACAACTGGAGCCCGGAAGCCTCCTGGTGGTGGTCGTCGGCGTGGTCGGAATGCACCTTTTCGCGTTGAATGTTCTCTATCCCAAGCTGCTGGGAAGCCGGCTGAAAATCAATCCGCTGGCCGTCACCATCGCCCTGCTGTTCTGGGGAGCGGTCTGGGGCGCAATCGGCCTGGTGCTTGCAATTCCGATTACGGGGGCGATCAAGATTGTCTGCGATCACGTCGAGTCGATGAAACCGTATGCGGATTGGCTGGGGGAGTAGAAGGTGTCAACCTGCCGATACCCTCAGTCGGTTGTCAGCTCATCTTGAACTGCTTGCTCAGAGTCAGGCTCTGCCGCTGATAAGACGACCCGATGCCGACGCCGTAAACCTTCTCTGGCGCCTTCAACAATCGCATGTACGCAAGACGCGCGACAATCTGGCCATGTTCAATCAGAAAGGGCACTTCATGCGCTCGGACCTCCAGGACGGCGCGGGTCCCCGTAAGATCGTTCACGCCATAGCCAAGCCCGGATCGAAGAAACCGGCATAGTGTATCCGGAGCTCACCGATTGACGAATCAAACGGAACCATCTCTGCCGCGTAATCGGGAGGCACTCGAATCTGTTCCTTGGATGCAAGAATGTAGAAATCTCCAGGATCCAATATCAGTCCCTTGTCGCCGACGTGGTACTTCGGATCCCAAAACTCTTCTGGCGAGTAATGGTTCACTTTGCTGAGGTCGATCACTGGCGCATTCTTCTTGGCTTTGTAAGCGAATCTCGGAGGGGGCAACCGAATGTAAATTCACCGAAATCCTGAGGCCCCTATCCACCTGTGCTTTCACCGGACTGTCCTCGCGTGAATAGACCAAAGCCTCACGCCCATCCAATTCAGTGATCAGCGTGTCTGAGGCGAGGGGATTACCACGAAAAAATCGGAGCTGATTGAGCCGCGTTCCCGCTGGTAATCGAATTGAGAAAGTGCCAGGAACAATCTCGGCATACAGTTTGCCTTTATAGCCGGGCGGCACGTGCTCAAATTCAACTCCGTAGTCAGTGATCAGCCGGGTAAACACGTCGAGGCGGCCAGTCGTGCTTTTGGGGTTGGCTTTGCCTGACATATTGTCTGGCAGATGCACCTCTTCAAGAAGCGGCACTATGTAAACGCAGCCCTTTTCAAGGACCGTCGCACTGGTCAGATCGACCCGGCTCATTCTTAGCTCGCTGATCCATTGTTCCACAGTAGCGTGTTGCCCAGGCAAAAAGCTCGCCTGAACGCGGTGGGCCATATCGCCGACCCTGAGATCCAGGCTCGCTGGCTGGATCTGTTCCTCCAATATCGGGGACCGTCCTACTATCTTGCCCGTGGAAATTAGGTCCTGAATATCCTGGGAAGGGAGCACGCCGGCCTTCACGCCTCGGGCCGAGGCGGCTAGCTCTCCAAAAAGGCCTTGTTCGGAAGTACGGGTTTCGAGAGGCATTTTGGTTTTATGACTCCTTGCCCTTCGTTCTCTCAGCGACGCGTCGAGCGCGCTCCGACAATTCGAGCTGGTAAAAGCTGGTGTAGCAGTCGAGGCTGCAGAATCCGCCTTCGCTCTTGCGTCCACTTCCCACCCTGGTTCCTGGCGGGATGGTCTTGCCACGGTTTGGGCAGATGTTCTGGTCCCACAATTCGAGCAGGTGCGTTTCTTCTGGAGTTCTCATTTGAATGGTCCGCATCAACGGTTCGATTTGCTCAGCGCCCGACGCCGAAGACGCCAAGGAATCGTAGAACTTCAACGATGACTAGTGCGGTCGTCGCCAATATAGGGCCGCATGCAACGTAGAGGGTTTGGCTTCGAGTTTGTCGGTTATCTTCTGCCATGCCGCCTCCATTCGATTGAGAAACTCCCCAAACATCATTCCAGCGCGGGGATCGCCTGCAATTCGCTTAGCACCACCAGTATACAAGCATGCTCCTTGGCCAACATCGTGAATCACCAACGAGCAAAGTCCGTCTTTGCGGGGAATAGCAACCGTATTTTTTCCCAAATTGAAAAGAGTAATGAGAAGAGGCCCGTTGTACCCCGGATCAATTTCGGAAAGAGTGTTGGAAACGCCTTTCTGCAGCCATTTCACCCTAGGGACTATGTAGTCGAACATGGACACCGGCACGTGCAGACTCTCTCTAGTCTCAATAATCACGGCATGGCCTGGCAGCAGCGTTAGGTGATCGTCGTCGAGAATTTCCGTCTTCCAGCCCTCCCTATGATCTTTGAATTCGGCTCCGATTCGGAGATCGTAACTACAATTAAGTGCGCCACTCAGAAGCTGCGCATCGTCGAAGTTCCGTATCAGGAGCGTGCTTCCGCGACGTCCACCCCTCCGCTCGAATTCATCCTCTGATGTTGTAAGAGTCCGACCGAGAGCCAACGGAATTACCGACATCTATCCTCCGTACAAGGCACCGCTGAGTATGCCCCGTGGCACGATGAAAGGTCTCGGATCAACTTAGATTCCATGAACGGCCATGTCAACGCCAATCTTGACTCAGGCTGGCGGGTCGCATCAGCGTTACTCTCGGGCTTCCCCTTCGCCTGGCTCTGTTGCATTCTGCGGAGAGCCTCTACACTAAAACCTTGCGCGCGCTGATCACACTCTTCTTGATTGCCGTTCTAGCCGTTGGCGCCTGGGCCGCCTGGCAGGTCTACGTCCCAGTTACGCCGCCCGCCAATGCTTCTTTGCTGCTGCGTCCCGGCTTTTCCACGCGCCGGATTGCCGCGGAGTTGAAGAAAGCAGGGGTAATCCGCAACGAGCGTGCTTTCTGGCTCTGGCACATGCTGCACCCCAAGCCCTCATTGAAGGCGGGCGAGTATCTCTTCGAACGCGACGCCACGCTGCCCCAGGTTTACGACCGGATCGCGCGCGGCGATATCTTCTTCCACGTGGTCACGATTCCCGAAGGCTACACAATGTTCGACATCGCCAAGGCGATCGAAGACGCCGGACTTGGGCCAGCGTTAGATTTTCTGCGAGTTGCCGAAACCCAGACCGAGTTGGTCTCGGATCTCGCCCCGGAAGCCAGGTCGCTCGAGGGCTATCTCTTCCCTAACACCTACCAGTTCACCCGAACGCAGAGTCTGGAGGAAATGGCGGCGGAGATGGTCCGTCAGTTCCGGCAGGTGGCGCAACAGATCGGGCTGAACTCAGACGTCCAAAAGGTCGTAACCATGGCCTCGATCGTCGAAAAAGAAACGGCGGTGCCGGAGGAGCGTCCGCGCGTGGCTAGCGTCTATTACAACCGGCTGGCGCAAAACATGGCGCTCGATGCCGATCCGACTGTCATTTACGCCGAGTTGCTGGCGGGTACCTACCAGGGAAGCCTCCACCATGCCGATCTGGCGGTGAATTCGCCCTATAACACTTACCGTTTCCCTGGGTTGCCACCCGGGCCAATCGGCAATCCGGGGAAAAGCGCCCTGGAAGCGGCCTTTCACCCCGACAGCACGAAATTTCTTTATTTTGTTAGCGATGGCAACGGACACCACCGCTTCGCCCGCAGCCTCGAAGAACACAATCGCAACGTGGCCGCTTATCGGCATTCGCTCGGCCTCCGCTGAACCCTCCGCTGCCTTATACTAATGGATACCCATGCAGCAAGAGTGTCCCCAGGTACTGGCATAGGAATGCATCGTCCTCATCTGCGCCTTTTTTTTGTTTTCTTTCTGTCGGCGGCCACCTTTCCCCTGACCGGCTGTCTTTTCCGCACCCGCAGTCTGGACCGCCAGCTCTCCGACCGGCCGCTGAAGACTGCGACCCAGCAGGACCTGATCGAATACGTCAACGCGCAGGCCGCCAAGATTCAGTCCATGCAGGCCACTGTCGATATCGACTCTTCCGCCGGAGACCTGAAAAACGGCCGCGTCACCGATTACAAGGAGATTCGCGGCTACGTCCTGGCCCGTAAGCCGGCCATGTTGCGCATGAAGGGCTTGATGCCGGTGGTAAGGAATACGGCCTTCGACATGGTCAGCGATGGGCAGGAATTCAAGCTCTGGATTCCTCCCAAGAATAGGTTCGTGATCGGAGCAAACAACGCCGACTACCAGCCCGACAAGCGGCTGGAGAACATGCGGCCACAGTACATTTACGACGCCCTGTTGTTGCCGGAGATCGGCCCGGACGAGATTGCGGTGCTGGAAAACGGCTATGAAACCGTCCTGGATGCGAGGAAGCATCGGGTCGAGCAGCCCAACTACGCCCTCGCGGTCATCCGCAAAGGCCCGCAAGGCTGGTACTTATCGCGGCGGATCGAGTTCAGCCGAATCGACCTGCGGCCGTACCGGCAAAGGATCTATGACCAGCAAGGCAACGTCGCCACCGACGCGCGCTATCAGAATTACAACGACTACTCGGGGGTTTCCTTCCCCAGCACGATTGGGATCGAACGGCCGCGGGAGAACTACGACATCACGCTGAACATGATCAAACTGGAAATCAATAAACCGCTGACCAGCGACCAGTTCGTGCTGGAGCAGCCGCCCGGGTCGGACGTGGAGCACCTCGGTCAGCCCAATTCCACTGCGCCAAACACGGCCAACGGCCAACGTAAATAGCCTCTCCGCAAAAGTCATGATGAATCGCATGATCGTCGGGAACCTAGTGCATCGTCCGGTGCGCTCGCTCATCAGCATCGTAGCCGTGGCTCTGGAAGTTACGCTGATCCTGCTCATCGTGGGCCTCTCGCTCGGCATGCTCCAGGACACCCGCACCCGCACTGCTGGCATCGGCGCCGATGTGCTGGTGCTGCCCCCAGGTTCTTCGTTCATCGCCGGGCTGTCGGGCGCGCCCATGCCGATCAAGATCGGGGGCGTGCTGGCCAAACTGCCCCACGTAACTAGCGTGGCACCGGTGATCACCCAGCTGACATCGGCGGGCACGCTCGAGATTATCGCGGGTATTGACCTGCCCAGCTATGAAAGCATGTCGGCGGGCTTCCATTATTTGCAGGGTGGCCCATTTCAGGGGCCGTACGACGTCCTGGTCGACGATCTGTTTGCCAAGTCCAAGCATGCCCGGGTCGGCGACACCATTGAGATTCTGAACAACAAGTTCCGCATCTCCGGGATCGTGGAACGAGGCAAGGGCGGGCGTAAATTTGTCCCCTTGGCCACTCTGCAGGATCTGATCGGCGCTAAGGACAAGGCCACCGTTTTCTACCTGAAACTCGACGACCCGGCCAACGCCGACGCCGTGGTCGATGAGATCAAGAATGTCCCGGGCATGGAGCGTTACGTGGCGAACTCCATGGCCTCCTACCTGGCCATGATGACCACCAGCAACTATCCCGGTCTCTCCACTTTCATCGATGTCGTAGTCGGCATTTCGGTGGTCATCGGATTTATCGTAATCTTCCAGGCCATGTACACGGCGGTGATGGAGCGGACGCGCGAAATCGGCATTCTGAAGTCGATGGGGGCGTCCAAGCTGTACATCGTGAACGTGGTGCTGCGCGAAACCGTGCTGTTGGCCCTCGGCGGCATCGTGCTGGGCATCGTGGTAAGTATGGCAGCCCGGGCGGCCCTGGCCCACAAGTTTCCCCTGCTGCAGGTGATTGTGGATGGTGGTTGGATCGTGCGCGCCACTCTGATTGCGGTGGCGGGCGCTATCGCCGGCGCGTTATATCCAGCCTTCAAGGCGGCGCAGAAAGACCCGATCGATGCGTTAGCGTACGAATAGACGCGGTCCTTCTCCGTCTTCGACCCCAGCAGCACTCAGTTTCGCTTTTGGTTCGCTGCTCTCGCCGGACCTTTTTCCTTCCGGATGATTTTCCTCGCAAATCGGCGGCGAATGCACGATACTGCCCGGTGAAACTGTCCGTGCTATAATCGCGCCCCGTTACCGGAAAGCATGCGCAGCTTCGCTGCGGGTTGTCCTAATTCAAATTTTCAGGAGGAGATATGCGCTTCAATGATCCGACCCTCTACGGTCGGGACGATGAGATCGATGAGTATAGCGACAGCGGTGCTTATGGCGAATCGCTGGAAGAGGATTTGGAGGAAGAGGAAGAAGAGGAAGAAGAACCCGTTATGGTAGAGGAAGACGACGAGATGCATACGCCGCCACCGGTGCCGGCACCCTCGCATGTAACTCCATCGGGTGGCGGCGAAAGCGGACCTCCGAAGAAGAAAGCGCCTGCGAAGAAGGCTCCGGCCAAGAAGAAAGCTGCTAAAAAGCCAGCCAAGAAGGCGGCCAAGAAAAAGGCAGCGAAGAAAAAGGCCAAGCCAGCCAAGAACAAAGCCGCGAAGAAGCCGCCTAAGAAAGCGGCCAAGAGGAAAGTCGCCCGCAAAAAAGGACGCCGTTAATTAAGACGATTACGCTTGCAGACGCGGTAAATGACGGCGGAGACACGGCTCTCGCACCGGCTTCCGCCTGTCTTTTACTGTCCTTCGGGAACAATCGCTTCCGCTTCGATTTCCAGCAGCATCTCCGGAGAAACCAGAGCGGTGATTGCCATCATCGTGCTCGCCGGACGAATGTCGCGGAAGAATTCTCCGTGCGCCTTGCCTACTTTTTCCCAATCCGCAATGTTGGTGAGGAATACGCGTGTGCGGACCACATCTTTCAGCGAAGCTCCCGCCCGCCCCAGCGCGCGTTCGATGTTCTGGAGGGTTTGCACCGCCTGTGCGTAGGCATCGCCCGCTCCCACCATTTTGCCGTCGGCTGCAGTCGCGGTTGTACCCGCCACGTACACATGAGCGCCCACTCGAACAGCACGCGAGTAACCGACAATCGGTTCCCAAGGTGTTCCGCTTGCAATGTTGATTCGTTCCACTTGCGCCTCCATCTTAGTGCTTCATCCTACTAGGTAGACCGGTAAACCACGTAGATAGTTCAACAAATCGTGGAAACCGATTCAGTAAATCATGTTTTTCGATTCGCTGCGCGGAATTAGCAGCCGCCTGCTCTGACTGCCAGCAACGCCCTCGAAACCCCGCGCCCCGCGCAGGCTTCTAACTAAAGCAGTGGCTCGAACGGGCACTTGCATTAGATCTGGATTCACGGTATCTAATTCGCACGAGGTTCGGTTCCGATAGGAACCTTAGTGGGGCATGACGAATAGCGGGAAGTGGGGGCCCATGGAGATTCCGGAGACGCATCCGCTGCAGCAATTGTTTCTTGAGCTGGTCGGCCGGCATTATGCCGAGGAGATCGGAATTCGCGATCCTCAAATCGTGAACTACGTCGCCCATCTGCTTTCGGAGTTTTGCGATGCCGAGCAGTTGTTAAAAATCCGCAATGCGTCGGGAAGGCCGTTGAACGATGTGGGCGAAATGCTCATCGAGTCCGATCCCATCTACGGCCCAGCGCCCTCGTTTGACCGTGAACGTCAGGTCCGCAAGCACATTGGCGACTTTACGCTGTTCTACGCCGGAATGTTTCCGGAGAGTATCAACCACTATCGTCTGCGCCGCCACCGGGTCGAGAATTTCGTGGATTGGGTGAAAGCCGGAAAAGAAAGTTACTACATCGTCTCCAAGTTCGAGCACTTCGAATATGCCAAGGTAGCGCCGCTGTTCGCGCAACTCTCACAAAGATTTGAGCAATGCGTCTACGGACTGAACCTGGTGAAGAACGAGCTCGAGGTAATGCAGCACCCGATTGCCAGGATGAGCAACGAAGTTATTATGTAGCGAGGTCAAAAGTCAGAAGTCAAAGGAAGAAGTAAGAGGCTCTGTCCAGATTGTTCGGTTTTACTTCTTCAATTTGACTTCTGACTTTTGACTTTTCACCATCCGCCTGCCGACGATCTCGAACCTTCCTTCCAGCACAATCCCGATCGCTTCCCTGTAAGCGGTGTGCTCCTGCTCGAGAATGCGGGCGGCCAGGGTGTGCTCGTCGTCGGAGTCGAGCACGGGCACGGTTTTCTGCACGATGATGGCGCCATGATCCAGTTCCTCATCCACTAGGTGCACGGTGCAGCCAGACACTTTCGCTCCATAAGCAACCGCCTGCCGCTGCGCATCGAGGCCGGGAAATGCGGGCAGCAATGAAGGATGGATGTTGAGAATTCTTGCGGGAAACTGCTGCACGAACCACGGTGACAGCAGGCGCATGTAACCGGCGAGGCAAATGAGATCGACTTTGTTGTCACGAAGCGCGGCCACAACTTCGCGGTCATGCTCGTCCCGCGGCCTCCCTTTTAATGGAATCGCCAGAGCGTTGAGCCCGCGCTGGCGGGCGGCTCCCAGGCCGGGAGCATCGGCACGATTCGAAATTACAACCGCAATGCGGGCATCCGGTATCCGGCCAGCCGCGACGCTGTCGGCAATAGCTACAAAATTGGAGCCCCGTCCGGAAAGCAGGATGCCGAGATTCTTCACGGGTCTATTGTAGTGGCACTCCGAGTTCGGCTGGAGCGCAGTGTTAGTGAACTCGTTCGGGGCGCCGAGCGGAAGATTCAGTACATAAATGAAGAACCGGCGAATTGCAGCCCGCCAGTTTTACTCAGCAACCCCATTCGGCTTCGCCTGGCTTGGCGAAATATCGCCGGGACTGGCGCTCGCTGGGAACGAGTTCGACTTCAAGGAGAGCGCGACGTGCCGCAGCAATCAACTTGCTTTTTTCCGACGTCGGCACATTCTCCCAGGCATCTTTCGTGCGAAGGGTGGAACTTCCAGTATCCTCGGCCAGGGCCTGATGGTAGTGGTGAAAGAGCTGGGCAAAACGTTCGGCGGATACTTCCTGAATAGACATGAGCTTGTTCCTTTCCAACGGCCGGCTTTCTCGGCGTTTCAGCACATTGGATTCGAAAGGACGTAAAATCCGCATAAATTGAAGATAGGAAAGTCATAAAGAAGTCATGAGAAGACAACGAGCACGGGGCCGAGGGGAACTCGCGTGTTTTCTGTGGCTTACTGGTCTCCGGGCTCGAAGCGATAACCTACCCAGGGATCGGTCAGAATATAGCGCGGAGAATTAGGCGAAGGCTCGAGCTTCTTGCGAAGCTGCGCCACGAACACTCGCAGGTATTCGACCTGCTCCGTGCTTTCACCGCCCCAGACCGCGCCCAGCAAAGCGCGATGGGTTACTACCTTGCCGATGTGGCGGGCGAAATATACGAGCAGGTCAAATTCCTTCGGGGTGAGATGGACTGCGCGGTCCTTCACCAGAACGCTGCGGGCACCGGGATCGATCTTGAAGTCGCCAGCCTTGATGGGATCGAGTTGCGAAGCTTCCGCCCGCGTGCGGCGAAGATTGGCGCGGACGCGCGCCAGAAGTTCCTCCATACCGAAGGGTTTGGTCACGTAGTCGTCGGCCCCCGCATCCAGGGCCTGGACTTTGGTCCGTTCCTCTCCGCGCACCGAGAGTACGATGATCGGAATCTGCGTCTTCATCCGCAGCCGCCGGCACAACTCCAGTCCATCCATGTTGGGCATGGTCAGGTCGGTAATCACCAGGTCCGGCGACCAGTCTTTCATGATCTCCAGCGCAGTCTCGCCATCGTTGGCCACGCGAATGTCATAGCCGTGACTGGACAGGGACGTCCGCAGCACCCGTGTGATCTGCGATTCGTCGTCCACTACGAGGATATGCTTATGCTCCAACATTCACGCTCTCACCATGCTCAATCAACCCGGCCTACCATCATCCCGGTTCCTGGGTCACGATGTGCACATCCACCGCCGGGGCGTCGCGCAAAAACTGATGGATCGCCGAAAGATAGAAATATCGCTTCCATCCCCGCGTAGCTGAGCGCCCGAAAACAACCTGGGTAATGTGCTTCTCATTGACGAACTCCGCGACCGCCGCGGCCACGTTCTTCCCCTTCAGTCGCACGATCGATGCGCCCACGTTTTCCGCGAAGCGCACATTCGCCGCCAAGGTCCGCTGGTTGGCTTCGCTGGCATCCTGCCCAAGGTCGATATAGACCACCGAAAGCTCTGCGTTCATGGCCTGGGCCATACGAGCGCCGCGCGCAATCAGATATTGGGCCGCCGGGTTCGAACTGATGCACACCGCGATGCGTTCGCGGATAGCAACCGCGCCTCGATCCTTCTCTTCCGCTCCGCGATGCTGTTCCAGGCTCTGATCCACCTGTTGCGCGACTTGGCGCAAGGCAAGTTCGCGCAGTGCGATCAGGTTCGTCTCGCGGAAAAAGTTTCCCAGCGCCCGGCCCACGCGTTCCTGAGGATAGACGTCGCCGCGCTTCATCCGGTTCTGCAGCGCCTCTGGGGTCAGATCGATCATCACCTCTTCGTTGACTCTTTGCAGCACCCAGTCGGGGACCGTCTCCCGCACTTGAATCCCGGTGACGCCCTGCACCGTCGGGGTCACGCTCTCCAGGTGCTGGATGTTCATGGTGGAGAGAACGTCGATCCCCGCATCGAGCAACTCCAGCACGTCTTCATAGCGCTTGCGATGCTTGCTACCCTCAATGTTGGTGTGCGCCAGTTCGTCCACCAGCGCGACGCAGGGCTTGCGCGCGAGAATGGCGTCCACGTCCATTTCTTCGAAGAGCGCCCCCTTGTATTCGATGGCTTTGCGCGGAACAGCTTCCAGGTTCGCGATTAGTTCCCCGACCGCTTTCCGGCCATGGGTTTCCACCACCCCGATCACCACATCTTCGCCGCGGGTATGCCGCCGGATCGCCTCGGTCAACATGGTGTGGGTTTTGCCGACACCGGGGGCGTATCCAAGAAAGAGCTTGAACCTGCCGCCCTTTTTCGCCGGCGAACACTCCTCCAGCCACTGGTCGGGGGTCTTGGTCATCGCGAGTATTGTCGTTGAGAAATGTGAGTTTTGTCGATGTGTGAAAAATAAGGTTTCAAGTTGGGAGGGCCGAGTAGGGAAGGTCAGAGGTGAGAGGTCAGCTTGCAGAGGTTGACCGCTATGGCTCAAACACCTGCGGCGATCCTGGAATTTGGACTCGTCAATCGGACTCCCACCTCAAACCTCGCTTTGTCATACAATCGCCTCGTGAAAGCCGCCGCCAGATACGGAACCGGATACCTGATCGCGGCGCTATCGGTCGCCGGAATCACGCTCATCGGTTACCGCTGGCTCCATCTGAATTCGACCACCATGGCGCTCATTTTCTTACTGGGCGTCCTGGCGATCTCCGCGTCGTGGGGGCTGCAGCCAGCCGTTTTCATGTCGGTGATCGCCACCCTCGCTTTCAATTACTATTTCCTGCCTCCGATCGGCACCTTCACCATCGCCGACCCGGAGAACTGGATTGCACTCTTCGCCTTCCTGGTTACCGCGTTGGCGGTCAGCCAGCTGTCGGAGCGAGCCCGGCGCGAAGCACGCTCGGCCATTGAGCGGCGTCAGGAACTGGAACGCCTCTACGCCTTCAGCCAACTGCTGCTGTCGAGCGACAATCCGGCCGAACTGTTGAACCTGATTCCGCGCTACATCGTCGAGTCATTCGGCATCAGGTCAGCGGCCCTTTCCCTGTCAAGCCGCAATGACATTTACCGCTCCGGCCCTACCATCGACGGTCTGGAGACACGCGATCTCCAGTTGACTTGCGTGCGCGGCGAACCACGATTCGATTCTGTCCATCAGTTGGCATTTATGCCGCTGCGCATGGGGACGCGCGTGGTGGGAGGCATGGGCGTATCCGGGTCGATGCTTTCGCGGCAAACCCTGGAGGCCATCGGCAGCCTGGTGGCCATCTCCATCGAGCGCGCGGGCGCTGTCGAAAAACTCAGCCGCGCCGAGGCTGCCCGCGAAAGCGAGCAGTTGCGTTCCGTCCTGCTCGATTCGGTCACGCATGAGTTCCGCAGTCCCCTCACCGCCATCAAAGCGTCGGTGACGTCGCTGCTCGGCAGCCCGAATCATTCGGCAGGTCATTCTCCTGAAGAGAGACAGGAACTGCTCACCATCATCAACGAAGAAAGCGATCGGCTGAACCGGCTCATCGGAGAAGCCGCCGAGATGGCCCAGTTGGATGCCAACAAGGTGGAATTCCGTTTCGTTTCCGCCGCCATCGGCCCCGTCATTGAGGAAGCGCTCGAGGAACTGAAGCAGGTCCTGGTCCAGCATCCCGTGGAAGTCAGGATTCCCTCTGACCTTCCGAACGCTCGCATGGACCCCTCTCATATCAAGGAGGTGCTGGTGCACTTGCTGGAGAACGCGGCCAAATACTCACCCGGCGGCGCTCCCATCCGCATCACCGCCGAGGCCAAGAACGGAGACCAGATGCTCACCATCAATATCGCCGATCGCGGCCCCGGCATCGATGATTTTGAGCAGTCTCTGGTCTTCGAAAAATTCTACCGCGGACGAAATCAGCGGGTGCAAGTCCACGGAACCGGCATGGGGCTGGCCATCTGCAAAGCCATCGTCCAGGCCCACGGCGGACGCCTTGGCCTCACTAGCCAGCTGGGCCACGGGTCGGTTTTTTACTTCAGTTTGCCGGTGGGGTGAGCGCCCCGTTTCATTGACATCCTCGGCATCGCCGTCCATTGCGATTCTGTTGGCTCCCGGGATTACCTCGATCGCCCATCTATGCCATCGCCGCACGCACAAGGAGTGTCCCCGACCGTAGCGCCGGGGGCTCGCCGGCTGTCGCTGGAAGGCCCCTCGACCACCGACGTTGGGAAAGTGGAAGTGGCCGACTGCCAGTCTTTCGATCATTTTCGACCACGGTTTGACAGCTAACTGCGGGAGCGGGTAGTCTCGGGGGACTGAGGCGACGCGGTTACCCCGGCCACAATCCGGACGCCTGCAACTTCGCTGGATCCTCAACTACTCTCTGAGGTTAATCAGAAGAGGTTAATCAGAAAATGAGCATTGCCATGCTATCGCGCTTCCGGCTTTATCTGCTGTGTTTGGTGGCCAGCTTCGTATTCACGCCGTCTGCCCGGGCGCAGGTGACCCTCACACAGCTCAGCGAGGACACTTTTACCGACAATCCAAGCCAGCACGATACCGAGGTCGAACCCGGTACCTTTTCTTATGGCTCGACCATCGTGAGCGCATTCCAGGTGGCTCGAATTTCCGGCGGGGGCGGCGCCGATATTGGGTTTGCCACTTCGGGCGATGGCGGCGCGACCTGGACCAATGGCTATCTGCCGGGAATTACGATTTACGAAGGCGGAACGAACTCGGCAGCGAGCGATGCGGCGGTGGCGTATGACGCTCTGCATAACGTATGGCTGATTTCGACGTTGCCCATAGGCAATAACACTTCGGTGGCAGTGAGCCGGTCAGTTGACGGCATCAACTGGAGCAATCCGATCCCCGTCACAGGGTCCGCGTCCGCCGACAAAAACTGGATTGTTTGCGACGACACATCCTCCAGCCCGTATTACGGGCATTGCTATTCGGAGTGGGACAACACCGGGAAGGGCGACATGATCCAGATGAGCACCTCGACCGATGGTGGCCAGACCTGGGGGCCAGCCCTAGCCACGGCGGGGCAGGATAAGGGCATCGGCGGCGTTCCGCTGGTGCAGCCGAGCGGCAATGTGATTGTACCCATCAACGGATTCAATGGGTACGTGATCGCCTTCAGTTCGGCCAACGGAGGGAAAAGCTGGACGAAAGCAGTCAACGTCGCCAAGGACACCAGTCACAACGAGGCGGGGGGGTTGCGGAGCGCGGGCCTGGTCTCGTCAGCCGTGGATGCGGGCGGCACGGTGTACGTGATGTGGCCGGATTGCCGGTTCCGCAAGGGCTGCTCGTCGAATGACATCGTGTACAGCACTTCAACCAACGGGACAGCGTGGTCGGCAGTCGCGCGTGTACCCATCGATCCGGTTACGAGCACGGTAGATCATTTTATTACCGGCATGGCGATCGCGCCGGGCACGCAAGGCGCAGCGGCCCAGATCGCGCTCGTTTACTACTACTATCCGGTCTCGAACTGCGGGAACAAATGTTCGCTCTATGCCGGGTTCATTCAGTCGTCCACTGCGGGATCTACCTGGACCGCGCCAGAAACCCTGGCCGGCCCCATGCAGCTGACGTGGCTGCCGCAAACGTTTTCGGGAACGATGGTCGCGGATTATGTATCGGTGGGCTATGCGGGCGGGAAGGCATTTCCGGTATTTGCCGCGGCGCAAGCGAAGACGGGATCTCTCTTCCACGAGGCAATCTACACCACGGCGTCGGGTCAGGCTCGGTCGACTCCGTCGCAAGAGCTCATGAGTGCGGCGGGAGATCGCCCGGTACCGAATGCGCACTCCGATCACGGACCCCTGGAGTACCTGGATCTGGACCACGAGATTCCGGTTTCGGGTAAGCGCCCGCCGGAACGCGACTAGGGGTAGGTCGGAGTTTGCCGCTTGGCGTCTGGTCAGCGGCCTTCTTCCATAGAGGGCCGTTTGCTCCCAAGCCCTGCCCGGCGCTATATTTACCGGTGCGTTTCTATTGATCTTCTTATGTTCACCGATTTCACTGCCGCCGACCGCTGGAGCAAGAAAGAAGTGCACTGCCTCTACCAGGCCTTGATGGTGGCCATCGCCACCCGCCACGCCGATGCCGTGGACATCAAGTTCCTGGTGGACGGACGCCCGGTCTGGGTCGCCCTGCCGCATCCGGCCTGGGTTGAATATAAGAAGCGCACCGGAAAGCTGATCACAGATTCTCTGGCCAAGGAAATCGCCGGCCATTTTCTGAAAACAGCGCTGGAATCAGGTGAAGGGTTAGGCCGTGAAATGTATTCTCTGACCATCGATGAGACCCTCAAGCACCTGGAAGGCGTCGTGGCTGAGGTTGAACCCCGCACTGCTGCCGCCGGTACTGGGTCAGTTTCATTTTCCACAGTCTCGCTTTAGCATCCCTGCCTATGGCATGATGGTTTCGTGACCATCGGCAAAGGGAAACGCCCGCGTGACCCAAACCAGCTTGCGAAGTGGATTGTAGAGCAATCGACAAGCGAGACGCTAGAGCCGCAACCCGCTCCTGTTCCCGTACCGCCTTCCGATCTATCCGCCTACATGTCAGCAATCGGGCGCAAGGGCGGTCAGATCGGCGGGAAGCGCCGTCTCAAGACCATGACGAAGGCACAACGCTCCAAGGTCGCGGCTAAGGCCGCCAGGGCGCGGTGGAAACGCAAAAGCTAGACACTCAGTATTTGTACCATGTAGCTTTCCAATGGCTCCCGGTCTCCATTGCGGTATCGAGCTATCAGTTCTATATAAGGCGGGTTTGGTGGAGGCGGATCAGGGCGCGGATCGACAGGCCACTGTTGCGGCCAATATCCATAACGACCCAATATGCACCAGACGATCAATCTCCCAGCATGACCGTTTCCGTTCGCGTATGGATGGATGGTCAAAAAATGAACAAATACGTTACACGCTATCGCAATAGCGTACCGAAGCTTGTCCTTTACGGGGAGTAGCACATTCCCGTCTAGTGCCAGCAATCCAGCACGAAGTTCCGCGCTGAGTTCTTTCATTAAGAAATTAACTGATGCTGGATATGCACCGACGCGGGGGTCCCCTTGAACCGCAACAGGGTAGAAACGCAGGCATTTAAAATTCTCTCCGCGATAATGTCCTGCATAGTATTCATAGCCAACCGGAGATAAGCCGTCAAATATTTGGCCGTGTTCGCGGCGTGTATCCGTCGCAACATCAGCAGTGTCAAGCGTGCCTTTGGCTAGATTAACGAGGATAGCTGCTACACGTTGTGGGATGACGTGACGGTCAGGATGTTGGCTGTATTCCCAGTTGGGACAGTCATAAGGATGCATTGGAAAAATTTAATCCGTCAAGTCGGCAATGTCTCCCGCTAGCCGTTTCGCCCATGCTTCAATATCTGCGGGCGTCCCACGGTACGCAACCGCTCTGTCCAATAAAGCATCGAACTCTGGCGAAGCGGAAGCCAGTAAACGTGACTGTTTTATAGCGCAAACAACGCCGCGCAGTTCCGCCACTGCCGTGCTGGTTACAATGTACGGAACATCACCGCGCGGGCTATCGGTGAATTTTAGCTCTCCAGCTTTTGGCGTTACGGTAAATTGGTAATCAACGACACATTGATCGGATTCCAGTTGCGAGACTTGTAGCGTAGGCACTCCGACACCCGTCGCCTTCGGATAGAACACTGCATATTCCGGCGCGGACGCGGTCAGTGCGTTTATGATCACACTTCGCACACACTCCATGACGCGTTACCTCTTCTCTGCGTTGGGGGACTGAGTGGGAACCTGTTTTAGTGCTGGGGGAATGGAAAGCACAGGCAAATTGCCAATCACTAAACCGTATACAGGCTCACCGTCTTCCTTGTATCGGTCTACTAGGCGATGAACACTCGCCAGTATTGCCTTGATCTTGATGACAGTCCCGTCTTCCAGTTGATATTCCGTCCATGGTTCAGATGTGGATCGAAATTCCAGTTCTTCGGCGGGAACCGTCTTGCCTTGGTATTGAACCTCTATTCGCTTAGCCACTTTTGGCCTTTCAAGGGGGAAATGTCAAATTGAATATCGGAACACACCTAGTAAAACTTTAGCATCATTTTCAAAGAAAAACAGATTGACATGCTAAAGCGGCTATGGTATAAGAGTCAATATGAATTGCCTTGACTCCGAAACCCGCGCCAGAGTGGTCAATTGTCTGATCGAAGGTTGCTCCATTCGTGCCACCGTTCGCATGACCGGAGTTGCGAAGAACACAATCGTAAAACTTCTCTCTGACATCGGGTGCGCGTGCGCTGGCTACCACAATCGCACCGTCCGCAACCTCAAGGTACGCCGTTTACAAGCTGACGAAATTTGGTGCTTCGTGGGAGCGAAGGCAAAGAATGTCAGAGCGGAAAAGAAACTGGAAGGATGGGGCGATATTTGGACGTGGGTTGGAATCGACGCGGACACGAAACTGGTTGTCAGCTATCTTGTGGGCGGTCGAGATGGCGGGTGGGCAAAGGAATTCATGGAAGATTGCGCTAGCCGAATCAGGAACCGCGTACAGATCACAACAGACGGTCACCGCGCTTACCTTGACGCAGTAGAGAACGCATTTGGCGCCGACATCGACTACGCGCAGTTGCAGAAGATTTACGGCGCTTCGATGGAGAACGAAACGCGCTACTCCCCGGCTACCTGTATCGGCTGCGACATGAAAGTTGTGAGCGGCGATCCTGACCCGAAGCACGTTAGCACCAGTTTTGTAGAGCGGCAGAACTTGACCATGCGGATGCAGATGAGACGGTTCACTCGGCTCACAAATGCTCACAGCAAGAAAGTGGACAATCATCGCCACTCTGTTGCTCTGCACTATATGCACTACAACTTTTGCCGGGTTCATCAGACGTTGCGCGTCACGCCAGCAATGCAAGCAGGATTAACGGATCACGTCTGGAGTATTGCGGAGCTGTGTGCACTACTACCAAAAGCGACCGTATCGGCTTCTAGAATCGAGAAGGAAATTGTGCTGAAGGCTCTTGGATCATAGGTCTTCAAGAGAATGGAAGAACCACTGGTCTTCGGCATCTTTGAGATGAATGCGAAATAGTTCACTGAATCTTTCTAGAAAAGTCTTTTGGTCTTCCGGCGAGCGCATACTAAATAACCCATAGCAACAGTACCGGAATAAAGAATCTAAACTGGCGCTAAAGTCCTCCGCGTCTTTCATCTCCTCTTCCCATACGCGTGTCCATTGACCATTGCTTTTTATGACAATGGCCTCCGTATCTCCACCGGCATACAAATCTTCGCTCTTTGCGCGCTTCATCAGATAAGCAAGTTTTAGGAGTGTTGATTCAACGTCCCCCAGCATTGGCTCTAGGGGTTGGCGTTGTAAAACAAATGGCAATAAAGTCTCGACAATCTTGCCCGCGCTTCCGGCGCATGTCGATGCCCCAGCTAATTTTGGGATGACTATGTTCGGAGGCTGACAAAAATAGAGATACGCTTTGTTGGCTAGGGAGCAGGCGAAAATGAACTGCAAAAGTGGCACTGAGCTATTTCCATAGTCGGATTGCCACTTCGTCATCCGCTGCTTAATGGATGACTCCACTTGAACTTGTTCTTCACACGCTACAGCAGCATCGAGAATATCAGTGGACAGCATAGCTGCCGCGTTCGTATCGTCGGCTGCATGAGCGATAGCAAATACGTTTCCTTGATGGATGTTTAAATCTCGAAACTGAAGTTTGGAGCCGTATGTCACGCCTGCGTTTGCATCGACAAACTTCGTATCCGCGCAAAGGATTACGCCATCCGCAAAATGGGTACCTATAGCAATCGTCATGCTCTTGTGGGGTAGAAGCCGCCTTAGTTTCACATGTTGACGTAGAAACGGCTTCGGGGCGCTAATCATAGCTCACCCCTGTGGAAAATGAAACTGACCCAGTACCCTGCCGCCCGCTAGCTGGAAAGAACCCTCAAAATGAGGGACAATGTCTGGCTCGGATCTTTTGCCGCGGGCAGGATCCCTTACCTAGCCTCGCCTTTCTACCTGCGGATGCCATTTCCAATAGGTGGTATAGGATCGTGCGGCTTGCTGCTTTGAGGAGAGCGTTGGTTATGTCCAGCCTGACTTCCGCCATGGAAACAACTACCCACAAGAAAACGGAACCGAAACATAAGCGGCTGGCCGCTTGGGTGGAGGAAGTTGCCCAGCTTTGTAAGCCCGATCGAGTGCACTGGTGCGACGGCTCGCAAGAAGAATATCAAGCAATGCTGCAACTGATGGTCATGACGGGTACTGCCATCCAGCTGGCCGAGGACAAACGGCCCAACAGCATCCTGGTGCGATCCAGTCCGGCCGACGTGGCCCGCGTCGAAGACCGTACCTTCATTTGTTCGCACACCATAGAGGATGCCGGCCCCACGAACAACTGGTCCGATCCGGCGAAGATGAAGGAGAAGCTGCGAGGGTTGTTCGCGGGCACGATGACGGGGCGCACCATGTACGTCATCCCCTATAGCATGGGGCCGATTGGATCGCCGATAGCCAATATCGGCGTCGAGGTCACTGACTCGCCATACGTTGTGGCCAGCATGCATATCATGGCGCGAGTTGGCGCCCGCGTACTCGAGGCTCTGGGAAGCGATGGTGACTTTGTGCGCGGTCTGCACTCGGTCGGCGCCCCGCTCGCAGCGAGCCAGGCAGATTCGCCCTGGCCTAACAATGCGCAGGAAAAATATATCTGCCATTTTCCCGAGACGCGCGAAGTGTGGTCGTACGGTTCCGGCTACGGTGGCAATGCCCTCCTCGGCAAAAAGTGTCACGCCCTGCGCATTGCTTCGGTGCAAGCCCGTGACGAAGGCTGGATGGCAGAGCACATGCTCATCCTCAAAATGACCAATCCCAAGGGTCAGGTCAAGTACGTAACCGGGGCGTTCCCGTCGGCCTGCGGCAAGACCAACCTGGCGATGTTGATCCCCACCATACCCGGCTGGAAAGTTGAAACCATCGGCGACGATATCGCCTGGATGAAATTCGGCACCGATGGGCGGCTCTACGCGATCAATCCAGAGTACGGATTCTTTGGCGTGGCTCCAGGGACGAGCATGAAGTCGAACCCGAATGCCATGCTCACGGCCACGAAGAATTCCATCTTCACCAATTGCGCCATGACCCCCGACGGCGACATATGGTGGGAGCAGATGACCAGCGAAAAGCCAGCCGAATTGATCGACTGGCTGCGACGGCCGTGGACTCCGGAATCTCTTCGCAAAGCAGCTCATCCTAATTCGCGCTTTACCGTTCCGGCAAGCCAGTGCCCGGTGATGGCGCCGGAGTGGGAAGACCCCAAAGGCGTGCCGATTGACGCTATTCTTTTTGGCGGGCGGCGCGCTGGAGTTGTCCCGCTGGTGACCGAATCCTTCAATTGGCAGCACGGGACGTTTCTGGGCGCGATCGTCAGCAGTGAAACAACCGCCGCTGCCGCCGGCAAAGTCGGCGAACTTCGCCGTGATCCGATGGCCATGCTCCCTTTCTGCGGCTATAACATGGGGGATTATTTCGCCCACTATCTCAAGATCGGCAAGAGGCCGGGGGCAAAGCTTCCCAAGATCTTTTACGTAAACTGGTTTCGCACGGACGAGAACGGCAAGTTTCTCTGGCCCGGATACGGCGAGAACAGCCGCGTGCTGAAATGGATTTTCGGGCGCTGCGACGGCAATGTGCATGCTGTGGACACACCGATCGGCAGGCTGCCCGAACCCGCCGATCTGGATACCAAGGGCCTTGACCTTCCTGCCGCTGATATCGCCACGTTACTCAGCGTGGACGTGGAAGGCTGGCATGCCGAAATACCCCTGATCCGGGAGTACTTCGCGCGTTTCGGCACTCATCTTCCGGAGGGCTTGAACCGGGAAGTCACGGAACTGGAAGACCGGCTCTGGAAAGCCAAGAAATAAAGCATGTTTGCCCGGAAGGTCCGCGTGGAATACGAGCACGAAGGGCAGCTTCAGCCTTGCCCTCTCAAATGGCTCGACAATTTCAGCATGCGCAACTTCACGAACGCATCGGTATTTGACGACACGCTGCCGGTGGCGGACGGACTTCTGGAAACCGGAACGCATGTCCCGCTCGATCAGTTGCGGGATGCGATGGAAGACTGGTTCCGCCGCAAGAGCTACCTGCCGAAAGAGGCCAAGCTAGTGCTCACCTTGGGCTAGCAGAATCCTCCTTTTCAACTCTCAATCCGATTTTGTCATCCCGAGCGAAGCGAGGGATCTTCAGTCCGCTGCAAGATGAAGATCCCTCGCTTCGCTTGACAATTCATGAGGGGTGCCAATCCACCTCTCCATTCGCCGCCGTTGATGTGTCTTTAGGTCGTGTTCCCCAGACTGGAGGCTCTTTCCATCTTGAGCAGGCGGGAGAATAAACGGACGATCATGCCATCGAAACGGGTGCCGCTCATTTTCCCCAGTTCTGCCAGCGCTTGCTCGTCGGTTTTGGGCGGAGCGAAAGAGCGATCGCTCGTCATGTTCACGTAGGCGTCGGCAACGGCGATGATGCGGCCATGCAGCGGTATATCTTCACCCTTCAGCCCGCGGGGATAGCCGCTACCGTCGAACGCCTCGTGATGCGATTCGATGGCCTGGGCCACGCCCTCGATTTCAGGAATCGCTCGCAATACTTCTGCTCCCACTCGCGGGTGGCTTTTGATCAGCCCGAACTCATCTTCAGTGAGCGTGCCCGGCTTGTTCAGGATTCGATCGGGGATGAAGAGCTTTCCCACGTCATGCACTCGCCCCGCGAAAGTGATGTCTTCCACTTCCTGAGACGAAAGGTTCAGCCCGCGCGCAATGATCGCGGCATAGTGTCCGCACTGCTCGCCATGTCCGGCCGCATTGTGCTCCCTGAGTTCGGCAGCGCGCGACAAGGCTTCGACAGCTTCCTTCATCGCCTTCTGGCCTGCATCATCCTCGCGTCCGCATAGCTTGCGGAGCGTGGCGACCAGTTCTTCGAGGTGCTCGGGCCCGTTATGCTCGCGCTGCAGGAATCCTTCGATGTAGCCGGAGACCAACTGCCGCTGCACCGCAGAACCTTCGCCGAAGGTATCTGCAGTGGAAACCTGGTTCCCCCCCGCGTGCTTGGCCACATACATGCCGGCATCGGCCACGCGAATCAGCTCTTCCATGGAAAACCCGTGAACCGGGAAACTAGCGACGCCGAAGCTGCCGGTGATGTGGTGCTCTTCGAGCATCGGGTCGGTGGCCAGCCACAACCGCAATCGTTCCGCCAGCACCTGCGCCTGCTCGATACCGGTCTCGGGCATGAGGATGATGAATTCGTCTCCGCCGTAACGGGCCACCACGTTCGATTGACGGCACTTCTGCTCGAGTAGTCGCCCAACGCGAGCCAGCACTAGATCGCCTTCCAAATGGCCCAGTGAATCGTTGACTTCTTTGAATTTGTCCAAATCGACCAGCACCACAGAAAACGGCCGGCCCGAACGAGACGCGCGCTTCCACTCCGAACTCAACGCCTCCCAGAAAAAGCGCCGGGTCTTGATCCCGGTCAAACCGTCGGTAATCGACTGCTGCTGCAGCTTCTGGAAGACGAAGGAATTGTGCAACGCCGTCGCCAGCAGATCGGCCAGCGTATTCATGATCAGAACATCCTGGGGCGCGAACGCATTCTCATCCCGGCTCTCCACGTTGAGCACACCGAGCAGGGTGTCGCCGTAACTGATCGGGAGGCAAAGCACGGCCCGAGACTCCGGCAGCACCCCCGCAAGCTGCCCCGGGCCGGCGTTTTGCACCAGCGCACTCACCCCGGTGCGCGCGACTTTACCCAGAACTCCGCTGCCCACCGCGATCCGGCGGCCCAGGGTTTGCGAGGTGGTTCCCGCCTCGGCTTTGATCTCGATGTCCTTGGTGGCGTAATCCATGATGCCGATGCCGATGTGATCGTAGTGGAAATTCTTCTGGATCTCGCGCACGATGTCGGCCATCATCTGCGCCGCGTCTTCGCTGGAGATCGCCATCTTCGAGATGTTGTTAAGAAACGCGAGATGCCTGGCCCGGCGCTGTTCCTCGGTGAACAGACGCGCATTCTCGACGGCAACGCCCAGTTGCCCGGCCGCCGTTTGCATGACTTCGAGGTCCCTCGCTAGGAACTGCGATTCCCGCTCCGTACTCAGCGCCGCCATCACTCCCACCGGTTTGCCACCGAGAAAAATGGGCACGCCGCAGAAGGACCGGGCCGGCCGCGGCGGTACGAAATCCACTCCCAGATGGGCGCGCTTTTCTTCCAGATCGGACTCGATCAGCAGCGGTTCGCCCGTCCGGATAATGTGCTCGGTAAATCCATTGCTGACTTTGCGTGAACGCTTCGGAAGAGTGGTGCCGCCTTCGATCTCCAGCTCGAAATGAATCTCATCTTCTTCCTGAAAAGCAATGTAGAACGTACTGGTGTCGAAAATCTGGCCCAGCTCCAACTGCACTGTGCGCAGCACCTCGTCCTGGTTGAGATGAGAACTGATCGCCTGCCCGATCTCGGTAAGCAATTCGTATTCCTTGGTTCGGCGCTGGGCCTCGTGCATCACCACATAGTTTTCAAGGGTCAGCGCGATCTGCAGCGCCAGACCGATCAGTAGCCGCAGATTCGAAGAGCCGAACATCCGCCGTTCCGCGTGCGGAAAGAGCACGACCCCGAAGTTGTGCTCTCGTGTCTGCAGGCTCACGGCCATCAGGTCGGTGATTCCCTCCGCCAGCAGCGTTTGCTTGCAGGCCGCGAACCTTCCTCCGGAAAGCGCCGGCAAAGGCTCTTCAAGTTCCGCGAGATTGCGGAACGTGACTACTCCGCCGCGCCGGTAGGCAAGCTCGGCTATGTAGTCTCCCGCCTGCGTCTTTTGCAGCTTTTCCAGAAACTCCGGCGAAAAACCCTTCTGCACCGAAGGCACGACGCCGCGCCACTGTTGGGAAACAAAAAAGATGGCGCGGCGTGAAGGCAGGGGCGCCACTAACCTCTCCACAAAAGTCTGCAAGCTGGGCACCAGGTCGGATGCCAGGAGCAAGCGGCGTGGATCGACGCCAAGGGTGGAGAACGCCAATGCGTTTTCCTGGATCGCGTTGCGTTCGTTTTCAAAGAGCACCATTACCATCGCGATGGCCAGCAGCATCTGCGGGATCGGTCCCAGGAACCCTCCCAGATGTCCACCTACATCAAGGAACGGTTGACGGATCTGCCCGACTCCCATCAGCGCCGCCCAGAGCGCCAGTGAAAACGCCAGCGTCCAAAGGGCCACCGAGTTCCTGCGAAAGGCGTATCGGTAAAAATGGAACGAACAATAGAGGAGCATTGCCGCCAGCCCCATTTCCAGCCGCAAATAGACTGGCGCCGAAATTGCGCTCTCGCTGAAACTGCCCCCTGCGATATGTGCTCGCAGACTTACGCATGCCAGCAGGATTCCGGTTAGCGTCAGGGCAACGTCATACCACTTCAACTGGAAGGGTTCTTTCATCAGCCGGGTCGACACGAAGATGCAAATCGCCAAGCCCACGAGCAGCAGCGAACTCAGAAAAAACAGTAACGCGGAGGGGCCCTGAAAATACTCCACGGCCTTCAGGGCGTAGTGCAGCGTGTACGACCCCCAGGCCAGCTGCCAGGCTCGAAAATAGCTGCGACGGCTCTGCTCGTGCAGGTAGGTAAAGACCAGAAACACCAGCAGAGCCACGGCTCCGGGAATCAGCACCAGACCTGTGTCGACACTGTACATTCGGTGAACGTTCCTCGATCAACGCCTTTCGATAACTGCTAATGGTGCCGAAATCGAAATCTCACCACCCATTCCTGCACACCAAATCGTGTCATATCAGACAGATCGAAACAACCCCTGTCTTCCGGCTGGTTCCGAAGCGGGCGCGACGCTTCAAGAGTATCTTCTTATCAGATGCGACGTGGCGACCGCGATTTCCCGCTGAAAGGTTACTTAGGTAACCTGGCGGTAACCCCGATGCTGCTCGCGCCAGCCGGCGATTGGCGTCTTTATTTTGCTTCTTACGTCTGCTTCGCGGGAAGTAATGGCTCAGTTTCGCAATCGACCGAGAAAAACATGCACCACGAACGACATTTAGAGAACGAAGATTTTCGTTTCAGGAGCTTTCCTTCGTGTGCCTTTGTGCCCCTGGTGGTAAAGGGTTTTGCAAACTGAGCGTCGACCCCGCAAGAGTTTCGTTTGACCGATTTCCACAGTGCACGATAGACTAGTTGAGTTTGCCTGTACTGGCGGAACCGTTCTGGGGCCGCGCCGCGTTTTCCGGTCAGAAGCCGTTGCGGAAAAACAGCAAGCATAATTTGGGATCTGCCGGGCTGTGCCCGGAGTCGACAGCCGAGGGTGGCTGTCCCTAAGCGGACGGAGCAAAGCCCCGCCCCACAGGAGCATAAGGAACACGAGCCACAAGGAGAGTTTATGTACGCGGTGATCCGCGCAGGTGGAAAACAGTATCGTGTCGCCCCGGGCGACGTGATCCGGGTGGAAACACAGGACGACAAGGACGGCAAGGTCGAATTCGGCGACGTGTTGGCGGTTTCGGCCGAGGCGGGCAGCGTAGTGCCTGCCGGAGGAGCGTTGGTCAGCGGCGAGGTTGTCGAGCAGGGACGTGGTGAGAAAATCCTGGTCTTCCACTACAAGCGCAAGAAACAATACAAGAAGCTGCGTGGACATCGGCAGGACTATACCGCAGTCCGCATCACTGAGATTGCTTTTGATGGGCAGTCGTTCAAGGCGCCCGAGCTTCCGAAGAAAGAGAAGAAGGTGAAGCCGGCGGTTGAGGCTAAAGCCTCGGCGCGTCCGGGGAAGAGCGCCAAGAAAGCGGCGGCTAAGAAGCCGGTGGCTAGGAAAGCGGCGGCCAAGAAGAGGTAGGGGTCCTTTGACTCCTGTGGGCCAATCGCTTCGCTCTTGGCCCGGCTCCGCTCAGGATGACAATTCGAATTTATATTGCGAAGATTTGGAATTACTGGCAACTGGCCACTGGGATCTGATTTATGGCGCATAAAAAGGGACAGGGTACTTCACGAAACGGGCGCGATTCTAACGCGCAGCGGCTGGGGTTTAAGGCTTTCGGCGGACAACTGGTGCCGGGCGGGACGATCATCGTTCGCCAGCGCGGCACGCGGGTCAAGCCGGGGCTTAACGTTGGACGCGGCAAAGACGACACGCTCTTTGCCAAGATTGCGGGACGCATCAAGTTCGTCGATAGGGGATCGATGGGGAAGTTTGTGTTGGTCGAACCCGAGGCAATCGAAGCGAAATAGATCGGGCACTTTAGGACGCAGGAAAAGGCCGACCCTCCTCGCAATTGTGGGATAATGAGGGTGCCGCGAGGTGCCTATGCCAGGAGGCGAGTTCGACGAGTCGAAGCCGCCCCCAATTCCTGGGGAACCAGAGGGTTGGCGTGACCTTCAGAAGAAGGCGCGCAGCGCACAAACCCTCAAGGAGCTGGACGTGATTCTGGCCGAGATGAACCGGCTCCTCGCCGAGTGCGAAAAAAAAGCGGCAGCCAGCGAAGCGCCGCATTCTACCGTCGTGCGTGGCGACGAGAAGCAGACCCCAAACGACAAATAACGTCCCGCTAAATTGGGTAGGCGAGCCGGTGTAGTTCGGAACGCAGCTCCCCAATTCTGGATTTCCGCTTCTGATATGCGTCCAATTCTTCCGGCGTGAAATCCGACAGTTTGCGACCCATGATCGAATCGAGTTGCTCCTGCATCAGATCGCATACCTCGAGAGCAACTTGAGCAATTCCCCTGGAATCCATGGTCTCATTGATTAGTAGTACCGGGTGGGGCACAGTGACGGCGGGCAGCCTTGGAGGTACGGCTACGCACAGGTGGGTGTGATCGCAGAACATGGCAATGTTCATTGATGAAGCCAAAATTCGAGTGAAGGCTGGGGACGGCGGCAACGGCTGTATGGCGTTCCGGCGGGAGAAGTTTGTTCCGCGCGGCGGGCCTTCGGGGGGCGACGGCGGCCGGGGTGGCGACATCTGGATGGAGTCGAGCGAGCGGCACAACACGCTGGTGCATTTTCGGTTCAATCCCGAGTACAAGGCGGAGCGCGGACGGCACGGCGAAGGCGCGAAGAAAACCGGGCGCGACGGGGAAGGGATTGTGCTGAAAGTGCCGGTCGGCACCATCGTTTACGACGAGGACACGGGCGAAAAGGTTTACGATTTTTCACGTCCCGATGAACGAGTCGTGATCGCGCGCGGCGGACGCGGCGGGCGCGGCAACGCACAGTTTGCCACTTCCACGCACCAGGCGCCGCGCGAGCACGAAGAAGGGCGTCCGGGGGAAGAACGCAATTTTTGCCTGGAGTTGAAGCTGCTGGCCGACGTGGGGCTGGTGGGATATCCGAATGTGGGCAAGTCGACCTTGATTTCGCGCATTTCGGCGGCGCGGCCTAAGATTGCGGATTATCCCTTCACCACTCTCGAACCGAACCTTGGGGTGGTGCTGGCGGGCGACAAGGGTAAAGAAGAGAGCTTTGTAGTTGCCGACATTCCGGGGTTGATCGAAGGCGCGCATGCGGGCTCGGGGCTGGGCACGCAATTTCTGCGGCACATCGAGCGGACGCGTTTGCTGGTGCACATGGTGGATGTGTCCGACAGCAGCGGGCGGGCTGACGTGGTGAAAGACGTGGAGGTAATTCTTGGCGAGTTGGCTAGTTTCGGCGCGGACCTGGAAAAGAAGCCGGCGCTGATGGTGGCGTCGAAAATCGACGTGGCGAATCCGGAGAAGCTTAAGAAACTGAAGCAGTGGGCTACGCGCAGAAAGTTGAAGCTTTATCCAATTTCCGCCGTGACGGGCGAGGGGATTGAGACGCTGAAGTACGCGATGGCGCAAGGCGTGGAAAGGGTGCGGGAGGCACTGGACGGGGCACGGGCAGAAAAGACGGAGGTCTCTCGCTCCGGGGCTTAGACTGATTAACGGCTGTAAGAATGCGGTCGTAAGTGTAATGCCGATTTTTCGTCAACTGTGACGCTCGGACCTTTTGGTCTTCCGTCCTTCGGAACAAACTGTCAGGGGGTTTTTCTGAGAACGTGAACGAGCAAAGCAAGCAGCGTTGGAACGCAGCCGGGATCCAATGGCGGAATAAACGCAAAGAATCTGACTCTTGGGATCAGGAGAAAACCAGCGCATCCCAACAGTCCCCCAAGAATTGGAATGCACGAGAATCCGACTTGTTTACGCCGGGACTGTGCAATGCCAACGTAGTTCAGTTCTGTGAGAAGAACACTCGAGGTCAGGAACACAGCCGCCGCGATTGTCAGCATACGCACAATACTCGGAACGTACCAAGCGATTAGAGTTGCGCAGTGGTCCGATACTAAACTGTCCTTTAATAGCGGTAGGACTCAGAGCCGGGGTCTGATGGTGGATTATTCAGGTTGCCGCCCGTGCAACACGCGTGAAGTACTCCCCGCTCCCTCTTCCTGCCATCAGTTTGTTGGTGTTCGGAGCACCCCCGGCAGGTGCTTCCGTGGTGAACGCTCTATGATCTCCGGAAACCGGTGCTAACAGGCGCTTGCGCTCAGAGCCGATACTCCAACCGAACTCGCTTGTGCCGCCGCTCTCTCCTGCCGCTACTCCATGCTAGAATTTCCACAGCTTTCGACCCTAGCTCTTCCAGGAGCCTCCCGTGATCGATCTTGCACCCTCGATACTTTCGGCGGATTTTGCCCATCTGGCGGATCAGGTGGAGCGAGCTGCGGCTGGCGGCGGCACCGTAATCCATGTCGATGTCATGGACGGGCATTTTGTGCCTAACATAACCCTTGGGCCTCCGATCGTGAAATCTTTGCGTCAGTTCACTCGGCTACAACTCGACTGCCATCTAATGATAGAGAACCCCGACCAGTACATTGCCGAATTTGCGGATGCGGGGGCGGACTGGATCTCGGTGCATCAGGAGGAGTGCCGGCATTTGGACCGGACGCTGAACCTGATTAAGCAGCATAACTGCCGGGCTGGAGTGGTGATCAATCCGGCGACGCCGGTGGACACACTTGTCGAAGTGCTTGAGATTGTGGATCACGTGCTGGTCATGACGGTGAATCCGGGGTTCGGGGGGCAGAAGTTTATCCCGGCGACGCTCCACAAAATGACCAGGCTGGCCGAGATTCGCGCCGCCAAGGGATATCGCTACCGCATCGAAGTAGATGGCGGCGTCGGGTTGGACACGGTGGCCGAGGTGGTGCGCGCCGGAGCGGAGATTCTGGTGGCGGGGAGCGCGGTATTCGGCAAGGGCGATGCGAAGGCGAACGCTGAGGCGTTGTTGGCAGCGGCGCGGAGCGCGAGTTTGCAGAAAGTGTGAGGGATTTTGTAATTGTGTAATCGGTTAATTTTGTAATTTGAAGTCCTATCCCTGACGGGTTCAAATTACCAAATTAACCGATTACAAAATTACAAATTATCCTCATAGTTGAGGTCTTATATGCGTCGGAATTCTTTTGTCGTGTTTCTCGGTTCGCTGCTGCTCCTGACGGTGGCATGCACCAACAAGAAATCGGTGAATCCGCTGGCCAACGTTGGGTCGAAACAGCCGGACAAAGTGCTGTTCGACCGTGCCATGGACGCCATGAAGCACAACCGCTTCGACGTATCGCGCATGACGCTGCAGACGCTGATCAACACCTATCCGGATTCGGAATTTATCGCGCGCGCAAAGTTGGCGGTGGCGGATTCGTGGTACGCCGAGGGCGGCACGACGGCCATGCAGCAGGCTGAGATCGAATACAAGGATTTCCGGACCTTCTTTCCCAATATGCCGGAGGCGGCCGAGGCGCAGCTGAAGGTGGCCAACATCCATTATCAGGAGATGGAAAAAGCCGACCGCGATTACACTCACGCCATGCGGGCGGAAGAGGAATACCGGTCGCTGATTCTGGAGTATCCCGACAGCAAGCTGGTGCCGCAGGCCAAACAGCGGTTGCGCGAAGTGCAGGAAGTGCTGGCGCAACGCGAGTACAACATCGGACGGTTTTATTATCTGCGGCTGGCGTATCCGGCGGCGATTGCGCGCTTGAAGACCCTGGTGGACCGCTATCCGTTATATAGCGGCGCGGACGATGCCCTTTATCTGTTGGGACAATCGTACGAAGGCGAGATCGATCTGATCCGGAAGAACGGGCAGTTGAACGAAGTGGTCAAGGGGAAGATGATCGAGGAATTAACCAAGGAAGCGTCGGAGGCGTACGGGAGGATCATCACCCGGTATCCGGCGATGGACCGGGCAGTGTATGCCAAGGACCGGCTGGAGGCGTTGCATCAGCCCGTGCCGCGGCCAACGCGGGCGGCGCTCAAGCAGAATGAGCAGGAAATGGCGAGCCGGCAAGAAGCGACCTTCATGTCGAGCATTGTAGGAGATCTCGGAAAGCACCCGTCCGTGGACAAGGCTGCGCACGTAGGCGAGCCGCCCATGGTGGACCAAGCGCCGACCAACCCTAGCGAAGTGCTGAGGAAGATGACGGCGGTGGCGGTCGGCGACACGAGGGTCGGCGTGGAAACCACCAATGGCAAGGTAGCGCCCAACCAGGAAGCGCCGCGGTCCGACACGCCAACGGCCGCGGCAGATCCGGCCGTGGCTGCGCCGCCGGAACAGCCTGCGGCAGCCGAGTTGAAGCCGGATGTGGCCGATCCCAATGAACTGAAGCCGAACGTTGAAGCCGACCCAAACGCGCTTCCTCCCCTGCAGCAAAGCAATCAACTGGACAGCAGTGGCGGGACTCCAAGTGCCTCTTCAAGCGCGCCGGCAAAGACCGAAGACATGGCCGATATTTCTTCCAGCAAGAAGAAAAAGAAGAAGGGCCTGGGGAAACTGAACCCATTTTAGCCCAAGCCACGTAGGGACAGCCGCCCCGGCTGTCCAAGTGAGCGCGAGCCCGCGGGGGTTCTTAGTCCATAACGTGGTACCTAAGCGTGTGGGACTTCGTCTCGCCGGACAGCCGAGAGCCGGCTGTCCCTACGCAACCCTCCAGAAATGGCCCATTTCCCAACAGACTAGCGACCGTCGTAACCTGTTACCTCTGCGCGAGCCGTTGACTTAGAGTAGGGGACAAGGTAGTTTCGCGTTATCTCTCCTTAATTTGCCGAAGGATGACGCTTGGCACGGAAAATACTGCTGGCCGATGACAGTGTGACAGCCCAGAACATGGGGCGAAAGATCCTGGTTGACGCCGGGTACGAAGTGGTTACGGTCAACAACGGGTCTGCCGCCCTCAAGCGGATCACCGAACTCAAACCCGATCTGATCGTGCTGGACGTGTACATGCCCGGCTACAGTGGTTTGGAAGTTTGCCAGCGGCTGAAGGAAGCGGCGGAAACGGCGAGCATTCCCGTGCTGCTGACCGTGGGCAAACTCGAGCCGTTCAAAGCGGACGAAGCGCGCCGGGTAAGGGCCGATGCTCACATTGTGAAGCCGTTCGAAGCCAGCGAGTTGCTGACGGCGATCAACCGGCTCGAAGACAACAGGATGACGCAGCCGTCCGCGGAAAGCGATGCGGGATGGGCGAGCCGCTTGAGTTTTCCGTCGAAGAAAAAGAAGGACGGGGAGCCCGAAGATGTGGCAGCCGGACCAACCTTTCGCGATTTCCGAAGGGGGAAAGGCAAAAGTGGCGGGGCAGCGACATTCTCCATACAGGCGGCGTCCCCGGGACAGGATCCGGCCGGGGCCTCGGAGATTCCGCGCGATATCACACCGGAAGAACTGGACGCACTCAGTGCATTGGCTGCGAAGCTGGATGGATCGGCCCCGAATAGAGCGGTCCCGGCGGGCGAAAATGCTGCGTTACCAGCTCAGCCCGAGGTTGAAACTCAAGAGGCCGTGGGTGACACGTCGGTGACCGCTACTGCGGGCACGTTCGCGGTCGAACCCCCGACGTTGGCGGTCGAAGAAGAGGACGAATTTAAAATTTCGCTCGAAACACCGGAGCCGGCGGTAGAAACCGCTCCGCTGGCCGCTGTGAATACGGCGCACCTGTCGCAAGAGCCAGCGCCCATCGACCGGAACGACGAGCCGATGTTCGCTTTGGCAACGAGTGCAGGTGAACGGGCGGCGGCAGAGGGACCGGCGCCAAGCGATGCCGAACTGGCCGAAGCGTTGCGCTTGCTGACACCCGCTCCCGAACCCGCGGATGTCTCGACCATCCCGGCGCACGGAGCGTCAGCTATGCCGGCAGAGCAAGCGGCGCACGATGCGGCAGGCTCTCCCCGGTGGGTGGCGGAGCCAGTGGAGCTGAGTCCGGAGGAGAAGACGATTTCGCTGGAAGCGGAAATGTTCCGCACGTTCGCCGCCATGCCCGCGAATCTGCCCGTGTCCTCGCCCAGCGCGGGACTTGACTCGGCGCCCAACACCAGCGTTTCAGCGATCGCGTCTGCGATTGAAAGCAGATTGGCGGAAGCCGGACTGGCAGCCAGTTCAAAAGGCCTGGCCGCCGATGCTGAGAACTGTTCAGATACCACGGCGGTTTCCAACGCAGCAAGCTCCGTGGTTCATGGAGTCGAAGGCGGGAGCGCTAAGCACAAGGATTCCACGGTGAAGGCTGAGCAAGTCCCGGCGGAAGAATTCGTGGCAGCGGCCCAAAACGCCCCCAAGGCCATGGCCGCCGCCGCAGCGGCCGAGGGCGGCTCGGCTTCTGCACGCGACGCTACCGCGATTGCCAACATCGTGGACAGCGTGTTGGCCGACCTCCGCCCGAAAATCCTGGAAGAGATTACGAAGAGACTGGCAGGGAAGTAAAGTCGCAATCCGTTCTCCATTCGCCCATGGCCGATCCATTACAGCCCAGCGATCCAGCGAATGCGGGCCTCGCATCCGGAACGGCCGCTGAACCGCGACCGTCGGAAGCGGACGTGGTCAAGGCGCTCGTCGAGGTCGAACAGGCCACGAGAAACGGGTCTTCGCCAACCGCGCCGCCAGCGCACGCTGTGGCTACGCAGTCGTCTTGGCTCACGGGCAGTGGGCCCGTTGTCGTCTTTGTATTGTTCGGGTTTGTGGCCATACTCGGACTCACCTTTTTGCTGGCGCGGGGAATCCAGCGCGGCGCCAATGAGGTTTCGAGGGAACTGTCGAATGCAGCCGCAACGCGCGTTGACCATAAAGGCGTGGCCGGCGGAACTGGGAGCGCGCCGGTGGGCCACGCGATCGATCCCACGGCGCAGGAGGAAGCTGAAAAACTCCTCGCGCGGGTTGCCGCAGGAGACAGCGCTGCTGCCTTTCAAGTGCTGGTGGCATCGGGCGATTGGACTGGCAAGACGCACCGCACGCCGCGCACCGACCAACTGATCACTACCAGCCTCAACCTGAGCGACACGCACATGCGTGAAGCCGCTATTCAAGCCCAGCTTGCGCTCGACGCTGTGCCCCGCGACGAAAGCGGCTTGGCGATGCTGAAACAAGCTGTGGGAAATCCGGACCAGCGCGGGTGGGCGCTCTGGATGCTCGGCGCATTGGGCAACCGCGGCGTCGATCCGATTCACACGGCGAAGATCATCGAGTCCTATCTCGACGATCCGGATGCCAACGTTCGCGCGTCGGCCGTGGACGCGCTCTCGCTCGTGGGCACGGACGAAACGGTTCCCATGCTCCTCGACCGCTTCCGCAACGATCCGTCTCCAGTCGTCCAGGAACGCGCGGCCTGCGACATCGCCCAGTCCGGCATGTACACCCAAGCGCAACGTCTGGCCGCGGCGGCGAGCCTGGTGGGATGGCTCGACGATTCCCTGCTCAGCGCGCAGCAGCGTGCGTGGGCGGTGCAGGCTTTGGGCGATATTTCCGGGAAGAATTTTGGGGCGGATTCTTCAGCCTGGAAGAGCTGGTACGACAGCGCCCGGTAGGGGCTGGTTCTCTGTTTGTTCGCCGAAAAATAATTTTCTTGGTGGCTGTTTGGGAAGACGTATTTTTCTGGGTTGTGTGTTTACTAGTGGGTAGACGGTGGTACCTCCCCTCTTATGGCCGGTCTTTTGGAATCAACACTTTAGCTGGCATTCCACCGCCAGGTCTTTGAGGAATAAGGACTTAGAGGTAAAGTATTTATTCTTCTTTCACTTAGGAACGTTCCTCCGGCGGCCTGGGCTCCCGGGATGGGGGCTTTTGCTTCCTGTCGACGTTGGATCCCCATTTCGTCCCGATCAAAAAGTCAAGCTTGACAAGAGCGAGGCCATGAGAGGGGCCTTTTCTTGCGTCGTCGCCAGTGGAGCCCACCCCTTCGACTCCGCTCAGGGCAGGCTCTAACGTCGAAAAGCGCGACGTTAGGATGGGGCTCACTCTGTTGTGGTATGTCAGCGAAGGCTGGCCCACCCGCCTGAAGACATCAAGAAGGGCTTTCTCAAAATCGGAATTCGAAGGCTGGAACGTGACACCGGGGTGAGCCATCACACACTTGGCAAAATCATGAGGGGCAAGAGCATTCGCCGCAAGACTCTCGCCAAGATCGTGAACCGACTTCCGCTCTATAGAGAGGCAAGGCAGGCCGAACTTGGTCAATGAATGTGATGGCGACATTTCAACAGTGTCTCTGTCGTTTATCATGCAGTCTCGCGAGGGTTAAATCGTGCTGAGGGGATTTATCGACGAAAGCCACGACGGAGGCAACCCTCCCAGAGTCTTTGAATTGTCGTGCATTGTTACCAGTGACGCCGGATGCCTGTTTTTCGACATGGAGTGGCGAGCGCTCCTCGAATCTAAGAACCAGGAACTGAGGCGACAAGGCCGAGAAGAGATTTCTCGCTTTCACGCAGCCGATTTCAATAACTATCGAGGAGTTTTCAAGGGCTGGACTCCGGATGAACAGAAGGACTTCTCGCGACAGATAGTCAGGGTATTCGAAAGAAATCCGGTACACATTCACGGCTGGAGCATGCCCCTCCAGCTGCTCGTGCAGGAATTTCCAGAGACCAGGCCAAACCCCATTGGTTTCGCGTACATTACGCTCCTAACCCACATGATGGAGCAGATCGGAGATACCACACTGACCGTCTACAAGAAGGACGTGATCAGCCTCCATCATGACCGCTGTGACTATGACGCGGCGTTGCAAGAACAATTCACAGGTCTACTCGCGGAAGGTTCAACTTTTAAGCATCGGAATCGTTTTGTATCCCTTACCTCTGAAAGTTGGCAAGACTGCCTCTTGTTGCAGCCAGCAGACCTCATTGCCTACGAGAATTTTAAGGAGTCGATGCGCGCACATACGAACCGAAATCGCAGGGGGAGTCTCGCTGCCATCATCGATTTGGATGCTGTGAGCGGTCGATCGAGAGGGTTCACCCAGCAAGGGATACGTGAGATGAAGTCTATCATTGATGGTTTCGGAGAAGACGCGAAAAGGGTTCTGTTTGCCGCCGCAAGAATAAGGTGAACCATGCGACTACGCCAACGGGAAATTGGTCTAACCCGAGGGCATTAGTGAAATGGCGATTGTTCACCAACAACCCACTACGTACTACCATAGCAACCCTGCGGCAGCCGTTCTAGGGGGAGGCCGAATGGTTCTTTGGTTGTTTGGTGGTTTGTTTTCGGGATGCTCTTTGCCATCAGCACACTCGGATGGGTAATCCTGAACAGTCGTCGTCGTGAACAATTCCGCCGCCTGACCGTGATCCTGGCTATGATATTGAGAACGAAACTAGTTAATTAGTGCTGACCTGTCCAGCAAACAAGTCTACAAGGGCTTCGTCAGGGGCCAGTAACCAAGATTTTGAAGTCGAAGTCGCGTGTCTGCGTAACCGCGACAGATAGAACGCGTGGCAAAAAGGCCGGAGAAATTTAGCGTGCCGCTCATGAAATTTCCGAGCGAGGTAGAAGGATAAAATGGAATGCATACAGGAAAAGGTTTGGGAGTGCTATATGGTAGGACTGTCGGCGGGCGATTGCGCTTGTGAGAGGGCGCATCTATGACGCCACCGTAAACACTTTTCGGTATTGGAAATTCCGCCACCTCGGTTTGCCTCTTACGTTCTTGCCACTCCTTGACTGTCGCACCTGCAGCTTGCAACGCCGCATCGTCGGACTTATAGGGCGATAGAAGAACCATGAAAATCTCGTCGACATCATCGCGATTTAGAAACGGATAAACTGGGCAGTTATCGGCAGTACCGCCATCAACATAAGTCTGCTGTCCTAGTTTAATTGGGGGAACGATTCCAAACGGGATTGCGGCACTTGCCAAACAGCACTGGATCGCGTCTTCTGTTGCTATTCGGGTGAGATCAACGTAAATAGGCTGCCAGGTTCTTACTGTCTCGGGATACCATAGGCACCCTTCCTGTGGGACACCATATTGGTCAACTTCGTTGGTCTGCCAGCGGGGAGAGTCGGGGTCGAACACGTCTCGCTCGCGAGCAATAGTCACAAAGGCCGGTACATAGAATCGCGAACGAGAGATTACATTTGAAATAGACTCGCGTAGCTTAGAAGATGCGAGCACAGATTTATCGAGTGCGAACAAGGAGCTGAGAATCAGGAATGCAGCAAGGCAACAAAGAACGACCAAAGCAAGAAGAAGCCCAACAACTAGTCTGTCAAGCCACCGCGAAAGAATGAAATGTCCCGCAAAGTCCATCAGGCGGTCGCCTAGGAACATTAGGTACGAGGGGATCGTCACCGCTAATAAAATCATCTTGCGTTTGAAGTTTCCGTCGAGGCCCATCCAACATATCCACAGCCATAAGGCTAAAATCAAAGTATCTCGAACAATATGTCCGATTTCGTCTTTCGGGGATTGAATTAGACAGAAAGGAAGAGGGAACCAGAACATCAATGCAAGCAGAGCGCGAAATAGTGATTGCCCTGGCGTCGGCGTACCCTGCCACTTTGCCCATAGCAATCGACAAAACACGTAGACCGCCGCAAAAAGCCTGATAAACGTCCGGCTGTGCTGGCGAGGATCACAAAACCTAACCGGATAAACACTGCTAAAGCTTATTGAGCGCCATAGCGCTATTCCGGAACTCATCGAATTTGTAGACCATAGAATTGCGTTCAACGCTCCAACTGACGTTCCAGCTACTGCTTTAAATCGAATCTTCGCCCTGGCAAAAGCAAGCATGCAGCCGAATGCATAAGCTCCCTTTGCTCCGCCACCTGCGAGCACGAGAACCCGCCGCAAACTGCTGCCATTTTCAGAAAAGCTCGCGCCCGACATTGAGTCTCAAATCCTAGAGACAATGATCTCATCATAGCTCTGCTGTGGATTCCAGCCCAAACAGCCTACCTTCCAGCTCAATGCAAGCCGCCACTGGGCACAATCTGGGGCACAATTTCCTCAGGGAATCCCACAGTCGGTGTGGCAGTTTTGCCGTCCTCTCCTTCCACCCCCGCTTACGTTTGACCCTTCTTTTCTTGCGCCTGTAAGATCAATGATTCCTTCTTCAGCCGGAGAGTCTGCCGAGCTTCGCTCGGCCTGGACGGCCGAGGGCGGCCGTCCCTATACGATCAGGTCAAACATGCCGCACGAATTGCCGAAAGCTTACGAACCGGGCGCGATTGAGGCGCGCTGGGCCGAGTATTGGGTCCGGGAAAAGCTGTTTCATGTGGAGACGCCGGAAGGCAGTCGCCAGTTGCCAGTTGCCAGTTCCCAGCAATCCCCCGACGCAGATAGAACCAGGCAAACGTCTTCTTCCAATTCAGAAAAGTCTGCCCAAACGCGGCCGGTGTTCACTTTGCTGTTGCCGCCTCCGAATGTTACGGGGCGGCTGCATATGGGGCACATGCTGAACCAGACGCAGATGGACATTCTAGTGCGCTGGCATCGCATGCGCGGGTTTATCACGCTCTGGCTGCCGGGGACCGACCATGCCGGCATCGCTACGCAGATGATGGTCGAGCGCCAGCTGGCGAAAGAGGGGAAGAAGCGGCGCGAGATGGGTCGCGAGAAGTTTGTGGAGCGCGTCTGGGAATGGAAGCGCGAGTATGGCGGCGCGATTCTTGACCAGATGAAGCGGCTGGGCGCGTCGGTCGATTGGGGACGCGAATACTTCACCATGGACGAGAATCTTTCGCGCGCGGTGCGCGAGGTGTTCGTCCGGCTGTATGAAGAAGGATTGATTTATCGCGGGAAGTACATCGTGAACTGGTGTCCGCGATGCGAGACGGCGATTTCGGACCTTGAGGTGAAGCACGAAGAGGTGGCGGGGAAGCTTTGGGAGATACGGTATCCGGTGATTGGGGCGAAAACCTCCATCCAAGCCGCAAAAGACGCGGCTTGGATGGGGCACCCTCAAGAGCAGGAGTACATTACGGTGGCGACTACTCGTCCGGAGACGATGCTGGGCGATACGGCGGTGGCGGTTAATGCTGCCGATGAGCGTTACACGCATCTCCACGGGAAGCACGTGCTGCTGCCGCTGATGAAGCGGGAGATTCCTATCATTCTTGACGAGATTGCGAAGCCGGAGTTTGGCACGGGCGCGGTGAAGATCACTCCGGCGCATGATCCGAATGATTTCGAGGCGGGGAAGCGGCACAACCTGCCGCAGATCGATGTGATGGATCTGCACGCGCGTATGAACGAGAACGCGGGCGCCTATAAAGGACTCGACCGGTACGAGGCGCGCGCGGCGGTGCTGGCCGATCTTCGAGAACAGGGATTTTTGGTTGCGGAGAAGGATTACACGGTGCCGCTTGGCAAATGCGACCGGTGCGGAACGGTGGTGGAGCCGCGTCTGTCGGAGCAGTGGTTCGTGAAGATTGCTCCGCTGGCTAAGAAAGCGATTGCGGCGGTGGAGTCGGGCGAGATTACGATCACTCCGGAGAACTACAAACAGATTTATTTGAACTGGATGTACAACATCCACGACTGGACGATCTCGCGGCAACTGTGGTGGGGGCACCGGATTCCGGTGTGGCACTGCGGCGATTGCCAAGATAAGGACCGCGACGACGTGATTGTGGCGCGCGAGACGCCGGCGAAGTGTCCGAAATGCGGCAGCACGAAGCTGGAGCAGGATACGGACGTGCTTGACACCTGGTTCTCCTCGGGGCTACTGCCGTTCACGACGTTGGGCTGGCCGGAGAAGACGCGCGACCAGGCGGTGTTTTATCCGACCACGTTGCTGATCACGGCTTACGAGATCCTGTTTTTCTGGGTGGCGCGCATGATCATGTTCGGATGCCACTTCATGGAGGGACACGAGCAGGATGCGGCCATCAAGCAGGCGAGCGGCTGGGGAGATAAGAAGAATGACAGCGTTCCGTTCCGCAATGTTTATATTCATGCGCTGGTGCGCGATGCCGAGCGGCAGAAGATGTCGAAGACGAAGGGGAACGTGCTCGATCCGCTGGAGGTAATCGCGCAGTACGGGACGGATGCGACGCGCTTCACTCTGGCATCAATGGCGGCGCCTGGGACCGATATCGCTTTCAGCGAAAGCCGCACGGCGGGCTATCGGAATTTTGCCAACAAGATTTGGAATGCGGCGAGATTCATGTTCATGAACGTGGATCGGATCGACGCCCGCCTGCGGCCTGCCGATGTCGGGTTCCTAACGTCGACGCTCGAAGATCGTTGGATTCTCTCGCGGTTCAATCGCGCCGCTAAAGACGTGAACGATTCGCTGCAAACCTACCGTTTCGACGAGGCGGCGAATCGCATCTATGATTTTTTCTGGGCCGAGTTCTGCGACTGGTACCTCGAACTGATCAAACCACGGCTGAATTCCGAGGAGGGCGCAGATTCGGGACAGGCGCGAGTCGCATGCGCAAACCTGGTCAATCTATTTGAGGCGTCATTGCGGCTGCTGCATCCGGTAATGCCGTTTATCACAGAAGAAATCTGGCATGCGATCTACGATGGCAAGCCTCCGCTGAAGTCGATTGCGCTGGCCGCCTATCCGGCGGCGGATGAAAAGCAGATTGATCTGGGAGCGGAAGCGGAGATGGCGATCCTGCAAGACCTGATCGTCAGCGTGCGCAATCTGCGGGCAGAATTGAAAGTCGAGCCGAAGGTCAAGGTGCCGATCGAGGTGTTTGCCCACGAGCCGGAGATTCGCGCGATGCTGGAGAAGAATCTGGGCGCGGTGCTGCTTGATCGTCCCGCAAATGTGGAGAAGATCACGCTCGTGGAAGGGTCGCTGGCAAACTTGCCAGGTGCACGCAGCACGTCGCGGTTCGATGTGCATGTGGTATACGAAAAGAAGATTGACGTGGCGGCGGAATGTGAGCGCCTGAAGAAGGAGTTGGAGAAGATCGAGAAGGAGATTGCCAACGGGCAGCGCCAGCTTTCGAATGAACAATTTCTGGCGAAGGCTCCGGCAAAGGTAGTCGAAGGGTTGCAGGTGCGCGCTGAGGAGTTGAAAGTGCTTCGGGATAAAATCCTCGCCAAGATGAAAGAGTTGGGGTGCACGTAGAGCGGTGAGCTGCGGCTCGGCGAGCCGCTGGACAGCCGAGGGCGGCCTGAATTTGGTTGCGTTGCCGGCGGGATGCCGGCGCTACCTATGGACTGGAATTCACGGCGCATTACCGCAATCATCGAGAACGCGCTGAACGAGGATCGGGCGACGCGCGACGCGACCAGCTACGCCTGCATCGATCCCAACCAGCGGGCTTCGGCAACGATTCTCGCCAAGCAGGAATGTGTTCTCGCGGGACTCGGGTGCGTGCCGCGGATTCTCGATGTCTACGCGGCGCTCGATGGCGCGGTCACTTCGCATTATGAGGTGACGAGCCACACTGCGATTTTTGACGGCGTCCGCGTGAGTCCGGGGCAGCCGATCGCGGTCATCCGGCACAACGCGCGGGTGATCTTGTCGTGCGAGCGGGTGATCCTGAATTTTCTGCAGCGCATGGCTGGAATCGCGACGACGACCCGCAAGTTTGTGGACGCGGTGGCGGGCACGCACGCGCGAATCCTGGATACTCGCAAGACGGCGCCCGGGCTGCGCGTGATCGACAAGTACGCGGTGCGCTGTGGCGGCGGGCAGACGCACCGGCTGGATCTCTCCGACGGCGTGGTCATCAAAAGCAATCACATCGCGCTGGCCGGAGGCGCGATTCCGGCGCTGGAGCACGCGATCCGCAACCGGCGCGGCCGGCAGCCCATCGAGATTGAAGTGCGGTCGCTGGAAGAACTCCGGCAGGCGCTGGACCATGGCGCCGAAGCGGTCCTGCTCGATCACGTGAGTGTCGAGAACGTCCGCAAGGCGGTCGAGATTTGTGCGAACCACTCCCGGCGGATTCCGCTGGAGTGCGCGGGCGGCATCAATCTGGAAAACGTGCGGGCATATGCCGAGACAGGTGTGGATTTCATCTCGGTGGGGGCGCTGACGCAATCCTCGACGGCGGTGGATATGAGCTTAAGAGTGATGCCAGCATAAAGTGCAGTCGTTGGTCACTGGTCGTTAGTCGTTCGCGGGCCGGATCTGTCCACGCCCGCGTTCTCCGGATTCGGTTAGCCAACGATCAGCGACTAACGAGCAACGACTGTTTATAATTCCCTCCATCGCAACCTCCACAAAAACTCGCAGCCTGCCCTCGGTGCACAAAGCGACCGACGTTCGTCTGGGCCGCATCGTGCGCCTGCTCATGAGCCACGCTACGGTTGTGGCCAGCGGCACCAAGATTGCCGAAGAGATCGGAACGACCCGGTCGGAAGTGTGGCGGCTGATTCAGCAACTGCGCGGGTTGGGCGTGGACGTCGCGGGACATCCGGCGACGGGCTATCGGTTGCGCTCGGTTCCAGACTTGTTGCTGCCTGAGATGGTGGCGCCGTCGCTAAAGGGCACAATCTTCGGCGGAGGTGGAAGGCGTGTCCCTCAGGGGCTAAAGCCCGCGTCTTTTGAGACCACGGACGGCACGGCTGAAGCCGTGCCCTACCCAAAACCGAGTCGCGAAACCAACGCCAGACTAATCCATCACTATTACAAAATTGGCTCGACCAATTCCGAGGCCATGCGGTCGGCCGCGGAGGGCGCGCCTGAAGGCAGCGTATTTCTTGCCGAAGAACAGTTAACCGGGCGCGGGCGGGGCACGAACACCTGGCATTCGGCGCGCTCCACGGGCATCTACTGTTCCGTGATCTTGCGTCCACCGCTGCCCCCTTCGGAGGCGCTGATTTTTTCGCTGGCCGCCGGGCTCGCCGTGCACGCAGCGGTAGCGGAGATTGCGCCCCAGCTTCGGGTCGACCTGAAATGGCCGAACGACCTGCTGCTCGGCGGCAAGAAGTTCTGCGGCATTCTCACCGAAATGAATGCCGAGGCAACGCAACTACGCTATCTCGTCGTTGGGGTGGGAATCAACGTCAACCAAGTAAGGTTTCCGGCAGACTTGCGCGAGATCGCCACATCGTTGCGGATGGAGACGGGCACGGAGTGGTCGCGCGTGGAGCTCTGCGCCGCTTTGCTGAGATCGGTCGACCGCGAGTATCGCAGCTTAACTGAAGATGCAGGAGCGCGGGATGCGATCGTGCGCCGTTTTGAGAAGAGTTCTTCTTCGGCGCGCGGCAGGAAGGTTAACATCGAGGAAAACGCCAGCCTGGCGGGCGTTACAGAAGGATTGGACGAGGCTGGGTTTTTGCGGATTAGAACGGCTGAGGGATTGCGGACGGTGATGAGTGGAGCGGTGAGAGTAATTGGCAATTTGTAATTTGTAATAATTTGGGATTTGTAATTGGAAAACCAGAAAACCGCTCTTCGATTGCCAATTACAAATTACCAATTACAAATTCTCCTATGCTTCTCGTGATTGATGTGGGGAATACGAATACGGTGCTGGGCGTTTTTGCGCAGGGGTCGCAGCGTCCGGGCGAGGATGTGACCACCGACCCACCCCGTTACGAGCGTCTCGTTGCGAACTGGCGCGTCGGATCGCATCTGACCCGCACCGTCGATGAGTATGGAGTGATCTTCCGCAACCTTTTCTCCATGGACAGCTTGGAAGTTTCTGGCGTGCAAGGGATCGTTATTTCATCGGTCGTGCCGCCGCTCGATTCGGTGTTGCGGCAGGTGTGCGAGCGCTATTTCAAAATCAAGCCGCTGTTCATCGAGCCTGGTGTGAAAACGGGCATGCCGGTGCTGTACGACAATCCCGCCGAAGTGGGCGCGGACCGCATCGTAAACGCGGTGGCCGCCTTTGAGAAATACGGCGGGCCTTGCGTGATCGTGGATTTCGGCACGGCGACAACCTTCGATTGCGTTTCGAAAAAGGGCGAATACATGGGTGGCGTGATTTGCCCGGGGATCGGGATTTCAGCCGACGCGCTGTTTCAACGCACGTCCAGGCTGCCGCGGGTGGAGATTCGCAAACCGGCGCGGGTGATTGGATCGAATACGGTGGGCAGTCTGCAGTCGGGCCTGTTTTACGGATATCTCGGCCTGGTCGACGGCATTCTGGAGCGGCTGGTCCACGAACTGGGCGCGGATACGCGGGTGCTTGCGACGGGGGGCCTAGGATCGCTGATCGGCACCGCTTCCCACTTCATTAAAGATGTTGACGAGTTTCTTACCCTCGAGGGGCTGCGCATCATATGGGATCGGAACCAGTCATCACCCTCCCGTCGCGAAGCCGCGACGAAAACAACAAGAGTGCCTGTGCCAGCCAGACATTTGGATGCCGATGCGAAATCATGGCCCTCGCCGAAGGCCCCTAAAACGAAGTGAGAGGTCAGAGGTTACAGTTTAGAACCCTGGGGTTTCACCCTAAACTCTGACCCTCGGCTTCTCCCGAAACCATCGTGGAAAATTACTTCAATTACTTCACGGAAATCGAAGAACACTATTTGCGTCGGCGGGGGACTCATCTGCTGTTATCAACGCTCGATTGGGCTTTGATAGAGACCTGGAAAAGCGCAGGCGTGCCGCTGCAGGCCGTGCTCCGCGGGGTGGATGACGCGTTTGACAAGTACGCCCAGCGTCCGTCGAAGTCGAAAAAAATAAACAGCCTGGCATATTGTTCGCAGGCCGTGCTGGCGGCGGCCGAAGATATGAAGGAAGCCGCCGTCGGCGCGACCGGCGGAGAAAAACCTCAGCGCGAGCCCGGATTCGAAGCGGCGCAAATCGCGGCGTTTCTGCGGGCGAATGCCGGGCGGCTTGAAACAGCAAGGCTGCCCGAGAGCGCCGGATTCCCGACTGCAGCGCTGGCCCGCGAAGAAGCAGGCACTCTACGCGAGATGGCGGACGCAATCGAAAGCTCCGGCAAACTTCCGCGGCTCGAACACTTGGAGCGGCGCCTGACGGTAATGGAGGAAAAGCTGTTCGCGGTGCTGATGGCGGCGACTCCGGATGACGATCTGGTGAATGTTCGCGCGGAAGCGGACCGCGATATCGCTCCCTGCCGGCGCAACATGACGGCGGCGCAGGTTGAGCAGTTGCACAAACAGTATGTGCATAAGCGACTGCTGGAGCGGTGCGGCGTTCCGCGGCTGAGTTTGTTCTATATGCATTAAGGTTGTGTAGGGCGGACACTCCTGTCGGCCAAACTGCGTGCCCCTGAGTGCCCCTATCGTCCGGCGCGGGCAGGAGTGTCCGCGCTACACTTACGTCTTGCTTCTCTGCATCGAAAAACTAATCTACGGCGGCGACGGACTGGCGCGCACTCCGGCCGACTCAGCCGGGCGCAGCATGGCCGTTTTCGTTCCGTTTGTGCTGCCCGGGGAGCGGGTGGAAGCCGAGATCCGGCAAGAGAAGCTAGGGTTCGCTCGCGCTTCGGTAAAGCAATTGATCGAAGCTTCGCCTGATCGCATGGAAGCGCGCTGCCCGTATTTTCACCGTTGCGGCGGATGCCATTACCAGCACATCCCCTACGAGCGGCAGGTGGAGTTCAAGGCTGAAATTCTGCGTGAGACGCTGCATAGGATCGCAAAAATCGACCTGAAATCCGAGATTCACTTGCACGCCTCTCCTCCATGGAACTACCGGAACCGGACGCGGTTGCAGGTGCGGACTGCGCCGGAATTCCCGCCCCAGGTTGGCAAAACTGGCGGTTCTGGGGATCCCAGATTTGCGCTGGGATATTTTCGTTGGGGTTCCCACGAATTCCTTCCGGTACGCGAATGCCCAATCAGCTCGCCGCTGATCAATAGGATGATGGCGCGGCTTCTTGACCTGCACGGATTGAGTTGTCCGGCAGCAATCGAAGAGATCGAACTGTTCGCGGACGCGGACGACCAGCGTCTGTTGGCATGGGCATTCTGCGCCCGCGAGGCCGACCAAAGAGATCTATTGCGCTGGGCGGAAGCGCTCGAGCGCGAGATGCCGGAAATCGGCGGCGTGACGTTTTTCTCCTCGCGTCGCCGCGTCGAAGAAGATGAGACCCCCGGCGCGAAAGCGCTGGCCCAATCCGGCGCCAAGGCCCTTCGCTACCGATCCGCAAACCATGAATATCGGGTCAGCGCGGGGGCCTTCTTTCAGGGTAACCGCTATCTGATCGACGAACTGGTTTCGGTTGTGACCGGCCATGCGCGCGGGGAACTCGCGCTCGACCTCTATGCCGGGGTGGGCTTGTTTGCGGCGTCTCTGGCGCAAAACTTTCATCACATTTTTGCTGTAGAGGCGTCACAGACAGCGTATGCCGATTTATTGCAGAATGTCCCCGCGAACGTGAAAGCGGTTGGCGCGCGAACCGAGGATTACCTGGGAGGGGATTACCTGAGGAGCCGGCGGGTGCAAAAACGGCCCGACCTGGTTGTGCTGGATCCTCCTCGCACCGGTGCCGGCAAGACGGTGATTCGCTCTCTGGTAGAACTCGGAGCGCCTGTTGTCCGATACGTTTCGTGTGATCCGGCGACGCTGGCTCGGGACCTAGCCCCCCTCCAGGCCGCTGGCTATCACATCGAGGAAGCTCACTTATTCGACCTCTTCCCGGAGACGTTTCACATCGAATCGGTGATGCTGCTGGCGCGCTGACCGCTTTCACGTCGCCCAGTTCCTCCTGGAAGACGAGTGATTGGCCGCGGGCCCCGGGCGCAGGCAACAGAGGCGCCGGGGCCCCGCTCGTCCTCGCGCGGGTTTTCCGCAACCATGACAAACGACCGGAAGCCGCCGCGGCAGCCGTTGTTCTGGGCGGCGTTAGCATTTTCGCTCGGACTGTGGACGGGCGTACGAGCCTGGCGTCCGCCGTCGTGGTGGGTGATCGCGGTAGTCGCTTTCGTTCTCGCGGCGCTGTGGTTTATTCGGAAGCGAGCCTGGCTGGGCAAGACGCTCTCGTTGGGCGCGTGGTTTCTTCTGGGCGCTTTTCTCATTCAGGTTCGGGGGCAGCGGGCGGACGATCCTCTCATCCCTGCCCTGTCCGACGGCCGTGCCGTCGCGCTGACGGCGCGCGTAATGCGCGAGGGATATGCACGGACCATCGGGCCGCAGTCGATTCGTGAATCGATTGATGTGGAGACGGAAGAGATTGCGAGCCAGGGCGAGAGTTGGCCGGTGCGGACCGGCGTGCGGCTGACGATTTACGACAAGGTGGAAGATCGGGTGATTGAAGGTCAAAGGGCTTTGGGTTTCGATGGCCCGATGACCCGATCACCCGATGATCCGATCCCACTTACCTACGGGACGCGGCTGCGCGTTCGCGCGAAACTGCATCCGGCGCGCAATTATCGCAATCCTGGAGCCTTCGATTACGAAGGCTATCTGCGCGACAACGGCATCAGCGTGCTGGGGTCGGCGGACGCCAAGGATATCGAACCGCTTCCCGGCTTTTCCGGCAGCCGGATTGAACTTTGGCGGACGCGCGTTCATGCCAGCATCGTCGCCAAGATTCATCAGCTATGGCCCGCATCGCAGGCCTCGCTGATGGATGCCATGGTTCTCGGCGAAGAATCCTTCCTGCGCAACGCAACGCGCACCGAATACCAGCGCTCGGGCACGTATCACGTGCTCGTCGTCTCCGGGATGAACTTGAGCATTCTGGCGTTCGCCATTTTTTGGACGCTGCGCCAGTTTCGCGTGGATCCCGCGGTGGCCGCGATCACGACCGTCGTGGTCTCGTTCGCGTATGCGTTCGTAGTTGGAGTCGGTCCTCCGGTGTGGCGAGCGGCGCTGATGCTGGCCGCCTACCTGGGGGCGCGCCTGCTCTACCGCGAACGCAACATGATGAACGCCATTGGAGCGGCGGCGCTGGGAGTTCTGATCGCCGAACCGCACGCCCTGTTTGGCGCAAGTTTCCAGCTGACGTTTCTCGCGGTCTTCATCATTGCCGGCATCGGTTCGCCGATTCTGGGTCGGACAACCTTGCCCTACGCGCGTGGCCTGCGGCTGTTGCCGGCTGCCAGCTACGATCTGCACGTTCCTCCAGCGGTCGCGCAATTCCGGCTCGACCTGCGGTTGATAGCAGGACGGCTGAAGAGATTCATCGGCGGCCGCCTCAGCCTGGCGCTGCCCGCGATCTTGATGCGAGTGGCCATTGGTCTGAGCGAATTGATTTTCATCTCAGCGCTCATGCAGGCGGGATTGGCGCTGCTCATGGCATACCACTTTCATCGTGCGACCACCATGGGGATGCCGGCCAACTTGGCGGTGATTCCGCTCACCCAGGTGCTGATGCCCGCTGCCGCCGCCGCCGTCGGCCTGGGATATATCTCGACTGCTCTGGCCAAGCCCGCAGTTTGGATTTCTGGCCTCGCGCTCGAAGGAATAGCCGGAACAGTGCACCGGCTGGGTGGTTCCCAGGCCGCTGGCGCGGCCACGTTCGGCGCGACGATCGCCGATCTGCGCGTGGCCATGCCTTCCCTGGCGATGATCTTGGCCTCAATCGCTGCGCTGGCGCTCGCCATGATAGCGGTGCAGGTCCATCGCAAGCGCTGGGCCGCCGCTTCCGTGGTGCTGCTGTTCGCCGTTGCCGTCTGGATCGCGTTCGTCCCCTCGCGCCCTCATCTCCGCTCCGGCGTAATGGAAATGACGACCATTGACGTCGGACAAGGCGATTCCATCCTGCTGGTCACGCCCCAGGGCCGAGCCTTGCTTATCGATGCCGGGGGCCTGCCGCAGTGGATGCATTCCGACTTCGATCTCGGCGAACAGGTGGTCTCCTCTTATCTTTGGAACCGAGGCATTGATCGTCTCGACGCGGTCGCGATTACGCATCCTCACGCCGACCACCTCGGCGGAATGCCCGCGGTGATTGCGAATTTCCACCCGCGCGAACTTTGGATGAGCATCGACAAACCGGTAGGAGAACTGGCGGCGATCGTGGCGCAGGCCGAGCGGGCGGGGATGAATGTCTCCGTGAAAAAAGAAGGCGATCAATTCGATTACGGCGGAGCGCACTTCCACATGCTCGCTCCGGGACGCGACCAGATCACGGGGTCGATGCGTCCGAACGACGATTGCCTGGTGTTTACCGCCACGTTTGCCGGCACGGCTGCATTGCTTGAGGGAGACGCGGAGCGTCCCGCGGAACGGCGCGTTGTTGAACAGCATCCGGAGGCGATGCTGCTGAAGGTGGCACATCACGGCAGCGCCAGCGGAACCTCCGCCGATCTGCTGGCCACCATTCATCCCCGTTACGCTGTAATTTCCGTGGGCGCGCGAAATGTCTACGGACATCCCCGGCGCGAAGTGCTGCAGCGGCTACAGCAGGCCGGCGTGAAGACCTACCGCACCGACGAAAACGGCGCAGTCAGCTTTTACTTGGATGGCAAGTCTGTGACCCCGGACGTCGCTCTCCTCCACTGACTCTCGGCTGTAGTGACGAGGCTAGCCCCGTCTCCGGTGAAGGCGGGCGGAAGACGCTGCGAGCCAGCGGTCGACGAAAGAGGCAGCCCGCCGCCCTCACCCGGCGATATCGGCCGTTTCGTCATCAAGGGGCGGCAGATTGCGGTAGGCCTCGATGATCTTTCCCGCTTCCGGCGCGTCTTCTTCGCGCACCAGAAGGACCGTACCACCAACGCCAGGAAACGCGTCCTGGACCGCGTCAATGGATTTCAAGTCCGATTCGATGCCCGCCGATTCGAGCAGACCCTGCACCACGATGGCTTCGTTCTCCTGCTCGGTGTCGAAAATCTTGACCAGCTTCTCATTAGCATTAGGCTCGGGCTGGGGCTCAGGTTGAGCCGAGGGGTTGGTGGGCTCGCGCATGGGGTCCTCCGTAGAACTGCCTGTAACAGATTACGGCAGTCACTATACACCTGTCTCGCGGGTGCCGGTGGAAGTCACAAAGGTGTAGGGCCAAGGGCAGCTTGATTCGCGGCCGGAAGCTGGCACAATGGCGGCTAGGGCGCAACGCGGGGGACAGCACCAACATCCAAAGATCGTGATCCAAACATTAAGCGGGGGCACCATGGAAGCTCAACCAGCCGACCAGCCAGGCGAAGAGCACAATGAGCACACCGAGGAAGCCCGAAGACTGCGCCGCTTGCAGGTAATGATGAGTATGGTCATGTCGGTGCTTAGCCAGGATCCCGATCTGACCTTGGAAGAAGCGTCCGAGATGGCCGCCAATGCCCGCCGCGCCGCTCTCACCATGTTCCCCGACAAAGAACTCGCTTACGACATTCTCTACCGGCCGCGCCTGCAGCGGCTGATCAATGAACGGTTTCGGCTGCAGTAGAAGTTTCGACCAAGTTAGGCCCAAACCCTCGTTTCCATCGTCGTCGGTCGCCCGGGCATTTTCACGTTTGCAACTAAAGCTCTTAGCCATTTACCAGATCTTCGCTCGCTCCTCGGCAGTCGTCGGCAGCAAGCGAAAGTCGGTGCGGTTGGCTACATCATTTATAAGACGGAACGCACCGACGCATTTCTGTCCGGAGGAAGCGACGACCGCTTTTACTAAATAACGCCCTTGCGGCAATTTCCAATTCGGGCTACGCCAAAGATTCAGGTACGCCTCGTTGTTCCAGCCGTAGCAGTCCACCTCATCGTCGAAGCGCGACGCGACATCGAATAGTTGTTCCTCACCCGGGTAAACATCAACTCGGGATTCTGTGGCAGCTCTAGCGAAATCCAGAATTTGGAATTGGATATTCCCTCGAAGATCCAAAATCTGGCTGGCAATCGGCTGCGGTGAGTTCGACCAACGTATGGACATCGCCCTGCCGAATACGTCTTGTCCGTCGTCCAAGTGGTGAAAAGTGATTTCTCCTCGGCACTGCAGAGCTGCCGCCCGTTGCATCCATCGTGCACCGAATGGTAAGGGTTCATTGAGTAGCTTGAGCCGCAGGTGACGAGCATTTCTAGCCGGACGCGTTCCATCTGGGTAGGGCACGTCACACGGCGGGTGTTCAATAGTAAGACGCAATCTAGGAGTCCGCAGGTATTCAACACCCACGGCTGTTAGAATCGTGATTAGCCCGCCGATGAAGACGCTGAGTGCGACTTCCATGTATAACCCTATTCTAACACCGTGGAAGTGCTGCTACTCTCTTGCACTCCTCACGAGATTTAGTGCATAGTAGAGCTTAAGGAGAAGTTTGTTATGAGTCTCGATTGGATTGAGCAACGGAATGCAGAGAACCAGCGCATTGCATGCGAGGCTGACGCGCGTACTCGGCAAGCAACGGACGCGGCTGCGCGCGCTGCGAACCTAGGCCCCGAAGTGTTTCATAGGTTCATCAAAGCACTTACACTGAACGCTGAATCACTACCTATGTTAGGTGGTGAGGAGCTTTTCGGAGCAACTGCTCCGATGGGGCGGGAGGGATTCGAGACAAGCTGCCAAGTGAACGTGGAGTGGCGGCGGTTATCCGTGGCTGGCCCGCGATGTGAAATCGTTGTTTTCCACTACGACCGCGGCTCGAAAGAAATTCGTGTCTATCAAAACTCAGAGCGGAAAAGCCCCTTGGCTTTGCAAACGAACCACGAGGGAGGGGTGGGAATTTCTTACAAGGGTGCAGTCCGAAGCCCGGAGGAAACAGCGGAGTCGATAATCCGTCGACTGGTTGAAATTGTAAAAACGGAGCGGTAGTCTCCTGTTCCAACCCGCGCTTTTTCACTTCCCAGCGTCAGAATGGGCAGGGCGAGCTTTTCGCGTCATGTCTCCCGAGGTCAAAGGCTTTCAGCATCATCTTCTTGAACTTCACCAGGTACGCATCAAGCCGGATTCTGTCGTCTGACGTCAGATTTTCATTGTCTGCAGCACCAGTGGCTTCTATTACCATCTTGTCGAAGTCCGCCCGTGAAGTTTGCGCCGGCTTGTCCCACGTTAAGTACGCCAACGCATAGGCTGAGAACGCCTGTTCCGCTAGGTCTTCGGTAGAAAATAGTTCCTTGTCCTTGAGCTCTTCGCCTGTGAAGCCGCTGTCGGGCAGAAGTTGAGAGAGTCGTGGGAGGAGGTCCAGCTTTTCGAAGGCTGCCTTGTCCAGCTTCAAGACCTTTCCACATGCGACAGCAGCGTCTGTGCTGTTCAGAGGCAAATCCGCCACAACAGGCTGTGTTTGCGGCGGTTCCATTTGCACTGCCGGTGGCGGAGTGCTCGATTTCAGTAAGTCTTTCCTAATCCACGAGTGGATATCCGACCAATTGAAGTAGGGCACCAACAGGATGATGGGACTTATGACGAGATAGACGTTCCGTACCTGTGCCCAACATAAGGGAACTCGCCTAGTCTGGTAGTTTTGGGACGAGTGGATGATTATGTTGGTCCCTTTCCCGACTGGCAGCACGCGATAGGAGCGGATGGGCAAGAGAGGAAGATAGACGAACGTTATCCATTCCGTCGTGATGTATGAGCCGTCTTCACCTCGTTCCCGCTCACCGTAGAACCTTGTCCCGCAACCGTTGAATGCGTAGGGCATGACGTTCCTCGTTTTTTTCTATTTCTGCAGCCTCCGCTATTACGCGTGGATTATCTCACTTCTCGATCCGCTGCAGACGAAACAGCAGCGTCCCCCATCCCAGCTTGGCTCGCATTTGCACTGGCGTGTGGTTCGAGTCGTCTGAATACCACACCCATACTTTGCCCTTGGATTGCAACGGCCCGGAGGTAGCTTCGGCGGTGACCAGCAGGGCCGGAAATGTTCCTGCCGGCACTTTGATCTGCTCGCGCTTCTCCACCATGGCGCGGACCGACGCCGTCTTCCCGTCGCTGATCGGGAACTCGTAAGTAGCGCCCAGCGTCAGCGGCAGCGACTGCAGGTAGTAGAAGCCGGTGATGACGTCGGTGGCGCAGCCGGCAAGATCGTTTTCAACGTGCTTGGTCTCACCCGTCTTCAGGCTCTTCTCATCGAGCGTACTTTTTTTGTCGGCGTAGTTGAAGTGGATCGAAGTCTCGCGTTTGTGCGACCCTTCCTCGCTGTGCTTGAAAATCGAGAGCGAACAAAACGTCCGCGGGTCGAAATGCGCTTCGAAGCGGTCGTGCACCGGAAAGAGGATGTTGACAGCTCCCGAAGACTCGGCGGTTGCGGTGACCTTGCGGTCGTTTCCGGCGGCGTCCATTCTTACCACGCCGGTTCCCGCGGTAATCAAATGCCACTCCGCCGAATACACGTAGCTCCGTCCATCCGGGAAAGGATAATTGGGACGCGGAGGCAGGATGTGCACGGGCGCGGGGCCAATCGTTGCCGTTGTTGTGGGCGGGGCTTGCTGGGCCGGCAACAAGGCCGCGATCAGGAGAATCAAGGCTGACGCGCGAACCAGAGTCTTCTCGCCGCCTCCCCGGACAGTCGCCATAAGTAACGGCAGACTACCACATCAGCTGAGCCACACGAGCTTGACAACAAGAACGGCCAGCACCACCGCGCAGCCAATGCTGGCCTCGTATTCGCGGTGCTTCCGGTAGCGCGCGGAGGAGTACGCACTGTGCCAGCTCCCGTAAGGCGTAAGCCGCGGCAGCATGCGTGGGACGTGCCGGGCATAGTCGTCATAACCGGAAAAAGTCTGCCGCAGGTAACGCTCCTCGCCGGCGATCACCGGAACATAAATCACGGCGAACATCGCCAGCATGATTGCGACAATCCACCAACTGCGCGCCGCGATGGCAAAGCCCACAGCCAGCATCAGCGAGCCGAGGTACAGCGGGTTGCGAGTATAGGCGTAGGGGCCGCTGGTGGTGAGCTGCTTGTCTTTTTGCACGTGGCCCGAGGCGAGTCCGCGCAGGACGAGTCCCGGAAGCACCACCAGCGCGCAGGTAATGAGTGAGGCCTTTGTGGGCCGCGCCAGCCAGATATACACAACGGTGAAAAGAAACCCAAGGGGCACGCGGATGCGACGGGCAACGCGCGACCAGTTGTCCAGGGCGGCCTGCGAGGGTCGCTCTCCGGATTGTGGAACTTCGTTCACTTCGGTTCTGCTATGCGATTCTGCAAGAGCTTTCGAGTTGCGGCGACGACGACGCCGACCGTAATTTCGAGTAGACCAAGTTCCGGCTCGCGGCGGCGCGTGTGATCGGTCAAACTGCTCGCGCTGCGCAGCACAATCGAGCGTGTCCCGAAGGGGCCGTTGCGCGCCGGATTGGTCGGACCAAAAATCGCCACCACGGGAATTTTCAGAGCGGCCGCCATGTGCATCGGTCCGGTATCGCCGCCAACGAAGAGACGAGCCCGGCGGGTAAGCGCGATCAACTCAGAAATCGAACAGGAGATTTTTTGCGCCGAGCCTTCGCTGGCGGCTTCCACGGCCAAGGCCAGCTCTTCTTCTCCCGGCCCGTAGTTTATGAGCGAGCACAATCCATCTTGTGCAAGTTCCTTCGCAACCTGCCCGTAGCGCTCGGCCGGCCACATCTTTGCCCCCCAGCCCGCGCCAGGATTGAGAATTACGAAGTCGCCCACACCCCCCGTCAGGCCCGTGATCCTGTTCTCTGCGTCCGGGTCGATGGGAAACTCTATCGGAGACTCCGCCAGCGCCGGTGGACCGTCTGCAGTAGGAATGACCGCTCCCGCCAGCGCCAGCGCCTCTTCCACCACATGTGTGCCGCTGGTTTTCACCAGCACACTTCGTGTGTAAAACATGCTGGCCGCATTCTCGCGCGACTGTGTATTCCCATACACAATCGGTGCGCCCGACCAGCGCGCCAGCAACGCCGAGCGCACCGCGCCTTGAAAATCGATGACTGCGTCGTATCGAATTCCGCGCAACTCACTCAAACCCACCGCCATCTGCTGCCACGTGTTGAAGGAGAACAACGCGCGCCGCCATTCCGCCGTGTTCACGGAATGGACGCGGTCCACCAATGGCCGATGCGCAGAGCGCCGTCCCGAACGCGGATAGCGCAGCGTGCACAGCAACTCCGCCCAGCGCTCTTCGATGAGCCATCCCAAAGTGGCGTGAGGAAAAGCCTGGCGCAGCGCGGCGGCGGCCGGCAGCGTGTGAATGACGTCACCCATGGCACTGAGGCGCACGATCAGCAGGCTATCGAAGCGCGGTGTGCTGGCCGGGAGAATCAAGGTCATCTTTGTCCCCGGTCGTATCGCCAGTCGCACTGCCTCACGAGTTTCGCGGCCCCCGCCGCGAACGCGCACGAATGAGTTCGGTGGCCGAGTGATTCTTGGGATCACCCACGATGACGACCCGTCCTCCACAAGCTTCGACCTCGTCGCGCTCGGGGACGCTCTCCGCCGTGTAGTCGGTTCCCTTCGCGTGAAAGTCGGGACGGATTTCGCGAATGATGGCGCGCACGTCCTGCTCTGGGAAGACTACGACGGCGTCAACATCCGCCAGCGACGCCAGAATTTCCGCCCGTTCTTCCGCCGGCATTACCGGCCGCCCTTCACCCTTCAACGCGCGCACCGAAGCATCCGCGTTTACCGCGACAACCAATTTGCCCCCCAGTTCGCGCGCGGAATGCAGGTAGCGCACATGGCCAACATGCAGCAGATCGAAGCATCCGTTGGCCAGCGTGACGCGATCGCCGTCGCGACGCCAATCCGCCACACGCCGCCGCAGTTCATCGCGCGAAACGATCTTTGAATGGAGTGATGTGCTCAATGATCTTTATCTGTCAGGCTGCTGCGAAGCCAACGTTTCGTATCAGGGCATCGCTTTAGCGATGCCGAGGACGTCCGAAATCGGAAGCCCCTTTAGGGGCTGGATGGCCTCGCATCAGAAATCCAGCGCCTAAAGGCGTCATTTCAAAGCTGCTTGCGGCACGCCTGAAGGCGTGCCCTGCTACCAACCAGGCGTCGTCGCGCAAGCTAATGCTCGCGAGCCAACGGCGGCGCCTTGTCCAGCGCGTCCAACAATTCCTGCTGGCTGACCGTAGCCGTACCGCGTTTCATTACCACGATCCCGCCCGAGTAGTTGGCCAGGTGGGCGGCCTCTTCGGCCGTCGCGCCCGCAGCCAGGGCGGCGGTAAATGTCGCAATAACGGTGTCGCCCGCCCCGGTAACATCCGCGACTTCATCGCTGCCGTAGATCGGAATGTCCACCGGCTTGTGGCGGCGCGGAAAAACCACCATGCCGTCTTTACCCCGCGTGATCAGCAGTGATTCCAGATTCATCGCGCCCGCGATCTGGTCTCCGGCGGCCACCAGCCGCTCCCAGTCGTCGCCGATGCGGATGCCAAGACCTTCTTCCACTTCAGACTCATTCGGCGTGGCGGCCGTGATGCCGGAAAACTCAAGCATGCGGTGGCGCGAGTCGAGCGTCACGGGGACCTTCTCAATCCCGCGCTTTTCCCGAATTCCACTGAGCAGGGTCGGCGTTGCGGCGCCGTACCCATAGTCGGAAACCAGCAGCGCATCGGAGGCGCGCGTGTATTCACGGGCCGAAAGCACCAGCTCACGGCGCAAATGCGCATTGGGGCCTTCGATCGGTTCACGGTCAAGGCGCACGACCTGCTGTCCAGCCGTGTGCGCGAATCCGGCTAGGATGCGGGTTTTGGTCACGGTGGTGTAACTCCTGTCTTTCAAAACGCCGCTGACCGGAATGCGCTTGTGGCGGAACGCCCGCAGCAACAATTTCCCCGGTTCGTCGTCGCCCACGACCCCAACCGGCAAGACGTTCACTCCGAGATCGGCAAGGTTGTAGATGGCATTCGCGCCGCCACCAGGAACCACTTTGCGATCGCGGTGCTTCAAAATCAGCACCGGCGCTTCGCGCGAGACACGAGAAATTTCGCCGAACACGAACTCATCGGCAACCAGGTCCGCGAGCACCGTCACCGTCAGCTTGGGGAAAGATTCGACGATCTTTCGTAGGCGCGAGCGGCCGTTTTCCTTAGTATGTTTTGTCATTAACCGTTCTAATCCTCGCCGATGATTTTCCCCGCCTTCACGCTGTTGATTGCGTCGTCGAAGCGCTCTTTCCTAACGTCAGGAGCGAGAAGCAGCGATGACTGATATTCACGGCTGGAAAAGACCACGTGTGCGGTCCGATATTTCAATAGCAGCGGCAGCATTCGCTTTCCCCGAACCGTAACCTGATGGAGCAAATCCTCTCCGAGAGATTCGCCGACGTAATAATTCATCAGGATGACCAGGGATTCATCAGAGGCCTTCGTCCTCATTTGAAAAAGAACACCCATCAGCTTCCCGGTTTGCCAAACTGCTGCGTTCCGACGCTCGCCTTGAGACGCCCCCGCCTCCGCACAAAGATCGAGAATAGGCTTTACCATCTCCTGAACGTCCCTCGGAGGGACAATCTCGGCTGCTACATTAGCCGCCCGTAACATCAAGGCAATTGTCAGTACGAGAACTTTCAGTCGCCGCCTAGTCATCAAATGCCTGGCCTTCGAGTGCAACTCAAGATTTTCTCACGAGCGGGGTGCCCGATTTGAGATTCTCGCCAAAATGGAATCCACAACAGCAGCGGGATGGTCGAGGATAAGCTTGAGCTCAGCGACAGCCAATGGTTCGAGGTCGTTTTGTTTGGAGGCGAGGTTGATAGCATCCTTTTCTGTTGTGAGGAACCCGCCGCCCCCCAGGTCGCGGCGCGCGCGGATAAGAGCCTGAGTGTCATTCTGATCGTACACATGGTGGTCGCGAAAGCTGATCTCTGCCGCCGGTGTGATTCCGGCAGCGCGCACCTGGGCAAAGAACTGTTCGGGACGCGCGATGCCGCAGAACACAACCGGCGCCGAAGGAAGGTTCGGGAGAATGAGTTCGCGATCCATTCGCCAAACCGGCTTTTGCTGTACCGCAGGATGTTCCACCGCCAAGCCCGAGGGCAGCACGATCGCATCGGCCCGCCGCAACGACGACGGCGGCTCGCGCAGCCGCCCCGAAGGCAGCAGCCGGTCGTCGAAATCGCGCTCGTTCACGAGCACGATGTCGAAATCGCGGGCCAGAGACCGGTGCTGAAAGCCGTCGTCGAGCAGGTGCAGTTGCGGCTGGAATCTCTGTTCCGCAAGGCGTCCCGCCGCGTAACGGCTCTCTCCAACGATTACTGGAACGCCCAGCCGCCGGGCGATGAGCAGCGGCTCGTCGCCGAAGTCGGCGGCGTTGCCATCGGGCTCCACTACCAACACGCCGCGAGTTTTGCGCCGATATCCGCGCGAGAGCACATCGAAGCGGACGCCGCGCTCCTTTAACAATTCGCCGAGCGCAATCACGAACGGGGTCTTGCCCGATCCCCCCACGGACAAATTCCCGACGCTGACCACCGGCTGCTCCAGCCGCCGCGATGTGAGTACGCCGCGATCGAACAGCGTGTTTCGCAGAGCGGTGGCGGCCCGGTAAGCGCCGGTGAGCGGATTCATGATGGACCGCCCATTAGGTGGAGCAGCGCCGAGACCGTCCTGTCGGTTGTGCCGCGCTGCGATTCGAGCGCCGCCAGGGCGTTCCGGCCGAGCGCCGCTCGTTCATCGCCGTTTTCGATCAGTTCCATGAAGACCAGCGGCAACTCCGCCAGACCAACGATGCGGACCGCATTACGGCCGGCAAAGAAATTCACGACGTCGCGAAAATTCTCGTAGTGGTTGCCGGTGACGATGGGAATGCCATACATCGCAGGCTCGAGAATGTTGTGTCCGCCGCGCGGTACCAGGCTGCCGCCGACAAACGCAATGGTGCCCAGCGAATAAATCGCGGCCAACTCCCCGATGCTATCCACCAGAAACACGCCGCCGGTGAGCGGTTCGCCACTCCACAGAGAACGCCGCCACATCCGGAAGCCGAGTCTTTCGACCAGTTCGGCCACCTCCACGAAACGCTCCGGATGGCGGGGCGCAAGCATCATCACAGCCTTCGGATGATGGGCCAGAATGTTGCGAAACGCGGAAAGCAGGGAGCCTTCTTCGTCCTCCAGCGTGCTGCCGCACACCAGAACCGGCTCGGCTTCCGAGTGGCGCAAACTCTCAAGCAGACTGGCAACAATCTTCGGAGAGGGTGGTGGCGCCACATCGAATTTGAGATTGCCGGCCACGGTGACCTTGGATGCGGCCGCGCCAATTTCTATGAGCCGCTCTCGGTCTTCTTCGGTCTGCGCCAAGAAACAATCGACATTCTCGAGGGTCTTCTCCAACAGCCGCGGAAGCCAGAAGCGGAACCTCTTGTAGCCCGGCAGCGAGCGGTCGGAAATGCGGCAGTTGATCACCGCGATGCGAGCCCCTTCAAGCTTGGCTAGCCGCAGAAAATTCGGCCAGAATTCAGTCTCCGCCACGACCACAAGTTCCGGACGCAAAGCATAAAGGTAAGGCCTAATGGCGAAGCCGAAGTCCAGCGGGAAATAAAATACGTTCTCCGCACCAAATCTTTGCCCGGCAAGTTTCTGTCCGGTGCTGGTGGTTGTAGAAATCAGTACGCGATGGGCCGGGAATGTAAGTTGTAGCGCCGCGATGACTGCGCTCGAAGCGACAACCTCGCCCACCGACACCGCATGTACCCAGATGACAGGCTTCTCCCCGCGACCGGTGAGCGCGGGTGGAACGGCGCCGAACCTCTGGCGCAAGCCCGCCCGATACTTGCCGTGCCGCATCATTTGCAGCAGCCAGTAGGGCAGCGTCAGCGCCAGAAAGAAGGCAAGCAGCGCACTGTAGAGCGCGTACATGAAGAGAAGTCCCATTCTAACTGGCGGGCCAAAATCCGATATTCGGCGGAAACCAGACGGCACCGCTTACGCTCACAGCATCCAACCGTTCAGCATCCTATAATTCACCTATGCAGAATGCAGAGATGCAAGAATCGCCTTCGACGCTGAGGCCGCGAGTCCTACGTCTTTCGGCTCTGTGGGCTTTTGTCTTCCTCTGCTGCATTTGTGCCGTTGCGGCCAAGGAGTTCGCGATGCCGGCGGCGCAGCCTGCCCGCGCCTACCCGGCCCACGACGATCATCCCACGGAAAAACTGGTGGTCGCAGTCGATCCCTACGATCTAGAAGACAAAGCCTCGATTTTCTCTGTCAACTATCGTAACAATGGTTATATGCCGGTCTTCTTCGTAATCACGAATGACGGCGACCAGCCCGTCTCACTCGTGGGCATGAAGGCGCAGTTGAACACGAAAGATCGCAGCAAGCTGTTCCCCGCCACCATGGACGATCTGCTGCGGCGCCTCTCGCACCCTACCCGCAACGACCGCCAGAATACGTTGCCCATTCCCCTGCCTAAAAAGGAAGTTAAAGGCGGCGTAAGCCGCAAGACCTGGGACGAACTCGAGCAGGCGCAATTTAGCGCCAAGGCCATCGAGCCGCACTCCACGGCATCCGGCTTTCTGTTTTTCGACATTGCGGACATTTCGAATCCGCTGCCCGGCGCTAGCTTCTACCTGATGGGCGTGCATGACGCGCAAGGCAATGAGCTGATGTATTTCGAGATTCCGATGGAGAAATATTTGAGCACGCCTCAAGCCAAGCGACCCTAGGAGTTTCACCTGCAACGCCAGCTATAATCTCCTCCTATGGCGACCACTCCAGCCGTTTCTGAGCGTCTCCTGGCGAAATACGAGCCGGTCATCGGACTCGAAGTCCACGTGCAGTTGCTGACCGCGTCGAAGATCTTTTGCTCGTGCTCGACTCGTTTTGGCGATCCCCCGAACACCAATGTGTGTCCGGTGTGTCTCGGGCTTCCGGGAGCATTGCCGGTGTTAAACAAGAAGGCCGTGGAATTCGCTGCTCTGGCGGCCATGGCCTTGCAGTGCCGCCTTAACGAAGTGTCGATCTTTGCACGTAAGAATTATTTTTACCCCGACCTGCCCAAGGGCTATCAAATTTCGCAGTATGACAAGCCGCTGGCTGAGTTCGGATTCATCGAGATCGATGTCAACGACGGTAGGAAGAAAATCGGCATCACCCGCCTGCACCTGGAAGAAGACGCGGGCAAGAGCCTGCACGAGGGCTTCCCCGATGCCGCTCACAAGACGGCGATCGACTTGAACCGAACCGGCGTGCCCCTGGCTGAGATCGTCAGCGAGCCGGATATGCGGTCGCCCGAAGAAGCTTACGAGTACCTTACCCGGCTCAAGGAAATCATCCTCTACACCGGCGTCAGCGACTGCAACATGGAAGAAGGCTCCCTGCGTTGCGATGCCAACATCAGCGTGCGCCCCCGCGGACAGAAGGAATTTGGCATCAAGACCGAGGTCAAGAACGTCAATTCCTTCCGCTTCATCAAACAGGCGCTGGAGTACGAGATCGTGCGCCACGTCGGCATCGTCGAAGCTGGTGGCAGGATCACACAAGAAACGCGCCTCTATAACGCGCACGAAGGCAAGACTTACGGCATGCGCTCCAAAGAACAGGCGCACGACTACCGTTATTTTCCCGAGCCCGATTTGCTTCCCCTAGTGGTGGACGAACAATGGCAAGCCGCAATTCGCGCCACCCTGCCCGAACTTCCGGAGGCGCGCCGCCAGCGCATGATGAAGGAGTACGGCATCACCACGGGCGACGCCCACACGCTGACGCTTACGCTAGCCATGGCGGACCAGTTCGAGTCGGCGGCCCGCACGGCGAAGAATCCGAAGCGCGTAGCGAACCTGGTGCAGAGCGAATTACTCGGGCGCCTGAAGGCTAAGAGCCTCGAACTCGAGCAGTCGCCAATTTCGATGGCCGGGGTCACAGCCTCAGCCGATCTGGTCGAGTCGGGCGCAATCTCGGGCAAAATGCTGAAAGATTTGTACGACCTGTGCTTCGAACGCAATCAAGATTTTCCAGTCGTTTACGAGGCAGAGGGGCGTCCCGAGCAGTCGCGCGACACATCGGCCCTGGAGAAACTCGCCGATGAAATAATCGCAGCGAGTCCAAGGCAGGTAGAACAGTATCGGGCGGGCAAGAAAACTATGCTCGGATTCTTTGTGGGACAGGTCATGAAGGCCTCGAAAGGTCAGGCGAATCCGCAGTTGGTGAACGAAGTATTAACGAAAAAACTCGAAGGGTAACAGTGTTGTAAACCGGCCCCTAAAGGGGCGTTGGATCTCGGGAGCTTATGGCATCACTGAATCGATGACCTGATACGAACCCCGCCACTACTTCGCCGCGCCCAGATTCTTCAGCACTTCGTCGGCGTAATAATTCGTGACTTTGGCGTCGTCGCGAAGGCTCTCGTAGTACGCCGCTTTCAGCAACTGCTCGCGGCGATCACGCAATTGCTGGCGGATGTTTTGCTGCACCCGCGGATCGCTCAAGTCCCGCTGCCCCGCCGGTTCCCTCGCAATCAGTTTCACGATCATATAAGCGTAGGGCTGATGATTGGTCGGATTGAGCATGGGAATTACCGGGGTATATTGCCCCGGTTTAAGCTTCATCACCGCGTCGCGGGTCGCCGGATCGGCGGTCTTAAGCGCGGATTCGGGAGCCATTCCCAAATCTCCGCCGTTGTTGCTGGTCTCCGGATCTTCGGAATAATTCATGGCCAACGTCGCAAAGTCGTCGCCACTATCGAGCCGGTTGGCGATCATCTGGATCTTCTTGCGCGCCTCGGCATCGTTCTGCGCCTTGCTGTTTTGCAGGTTGTGTACCTGGGCGCTGACCACTCCCGAAACCATGATTTTGGCCAAATGGTATTGCGCTTCAATCAGGTTGAACTCCGCCTTGTGCTCGTTGTAGTAGCCTGTAACGTCCTGGTCGGTGATGTTGATCCGCGAAGTGATTTCCTTATTCAACACTTTATCGCGGGTAAGCGAACGCCGCAGGTCGCGCTTGAAGTCGTCGAGCGTTATTTTTTTGTCCTGCAGGCGCTTGTTAAACTCCTCGGCGGTGTAGGGCGACTTGATTTCATTCAGCTTGCGGTCCACTTCTTCGTCCGTCGCCAGCAAGCCCAGCTTCTCGGCGCGCTGCATCAGGATTTCGGTCTCGATCAACTCGTTCAGAATGCTCAGCCGAAGGCTCACCGCCTGCTCGCCCGTGGGTTGCTGATCGGAGCCTGCCGTCTGGTTGGCGTAATATTTGTCGACTTCGCTGCGGTAAATCTTCCGCCCATTGATCGAAGCCGTGACGTCGCCGCCGCTGCTGTTGCGGTTACAAGCCGAGAGCCCGATCAACATCAACGCGCCGGCCATCACCAGCCCCGCCCGCGCCCAGCAGTTGTGATTTTTCAAGATTCTTCCCTCCGCCACCGCGGCGTGGAATTTGTAATTTGCGATTGGTACTGCGATCCCGCAGTCAGACCAGCCCGGTGACGCATTACAAATTGCAAATTACAAATCACCAATTCATTGCTTGTGCTCCGGCGGCGTGACGCCGGCATCCTTTAATGCCCGGTCAAGCGCCAGTCGCACCTCATCGGCTGGCACGGCTCCGTCGAGTTTTTGCCCATTTACAAACATCGTTGGAGTTGCATCCACTCCCACGGCTTCTCCTTCCCGCATCGAAGCCCGCACCGCCTTATCATCCTGGGCCTTGACGCAGGCCTCCAACTTTGCGGCGTCCAGGTTATGCTTCTGGGCCTGCAGATTGGCCTGCTTGTCGAGTTCCGCATTCTGTGGGACACAGCATTTTTCACCACCGATTGCGCGCTGATTGCCGTGCAGGTAATCGGCATAGTCCCAGTATGCGTCACCGTTTTGCGCGGCCAGGCAACTGGCGTTCACCGCCGCGTGCACCGCCCAAGGGTGTATCTCTTCGAGCGGGTAATCCTTGTAGATGAACAGGACGCGATCGCCATATTCCTTGAAAATCCCCGGAAACAAGGTCGAATGCATGCGCGAACAGAACGGGCACTCGAAATCGTCATAGTTGACGACCGTCACCTTGGCATCCTTATTTCCCCGTGTCGGACGCCCGCCGACGTCAATCTTCTTCATGGTTTCGGCATAGGGGTCAGCCGTCAGGTCCATCTTGGTCACCCGCACCAGCGTCTTGTGGTCGCGGGAGAGCAGGAACTCGAAGTCTTGCTTCTTGTTGGGACTGGCAAACGTCACCGTCAACGCGTCATAGTTGACAAACTCACTCGAACGGAGAGGCCCCACGATCACCTTCACGTCTGGTGGAAGAGAATAATGCGCCCGCACCTGCCGCTCAATCGCTCGCGTGATGTCCCCAGAAGGAGCCGCGCTCGAAGTAGGAGACTGGGCCGAGCAGCCCAGACAGATGAGCAGGAGGACCAGAAACGCGCGCCGCGCAATCATCAATCGAAACCACCTGAGCATGACCAAACGCTTGATTATCTCATGACGATAAGGCTCGCGCTGGTGACCCTCCCCCGCCGGTAGAAGTGGCTCAGTTTCGTAATAGCACGGAGAAAACTCGTGCACCACGAAGGACACGAAGGATCACGAAGGTTTTTCATTTCACGAACTTTCCTTCGTGTGCCTTCGTGCCCTTGGTGGTAAGCGTTCGCAAACCAAGCCACTACGCCCGCCGGTAGAAGTCTAGAGCCGAACCCCCAATCCCGCTATACTCAAGCGTTATGCTTCGCGTTCGATTCGCGCCGTCGCCCACCGGTTTTCTGCACGTTGGCAGTGCCCGCACCTTTATTTTTAACTGGCTCTACGCCCGTCGCAACGGGGGAACTATGGTCCTGCGGCTTGACGACACCGACGTCGAGCGCAATACCGACGCCTCCGTCAATTCGATCTTCGAGGGTCTGCGCTGGCTTGACCTGGGCTGGGACGGGGAATACAAGCAGTCCGAACGTCTGGCCCTGCACCGCCAGATCGCCGACGGCATATTTCAGAAGGGGCTTGCCTACCGCGACTTCAACCCGGCGCACGCTGGCGACGGCGAAAAATCCGGGACTACTCAAACCTGGCTCTTCAACCCCGGCATGCGCGACCTCCCACGCGCCGAGAGCGACCGCCGAGCCGCCGCCGGAGAATCGTTCGCCCTGCGCTTTCGCGTTCCTCGCGGCACGGGCGAGCAAGTTCGCTTCCATGACGCGGTTTACGGCGAGCAAATCAAGTCAGCCGACGACATCGAAGACTTCGCACTCCTCCGTTCCGACGGCATGCCCACCTATCACCTTGCCTCCTGTGCCGACGACATCGACCTCCGGATCAGCCATATTATCCGCGGTCAGGACCATCTCTCGAACACCTATAAGCATGCGTTGATCTTTGAAGGCGCCGGCGCCAAGCCGCCCCAGTTCGCGCACCTTCCCCTGTTGGTCGCGCCCGATGGATCGAAGCTCTCCAAGCGCCGCCACGGTCCGGTGGTCAGCGTCACCACCTACCGCGACGCCGGATTCCTTCCCGAAGCTTTTATCAACTTCCTATGCCTGTTGGGCTGGTCGCCAAAAGACAATCGCGAGAATATGACCCGGCAGGAACTCATCGACGCATTCTCGCTCGAAGGCATCAACCGCGCGAATGCGGTCATTAATTTCAAAGAGCCAGCCGCCACTCCCGATGAGACTTTCGATCCCAAGGCGCTCTGGCTCAACGCCGAGCACATCCGCGGGCTTTCGATCGAGGATCTCAGTGCCCGATTGCTCCCTATCGTCCACGCTGCCGGATTTCCCGTGACGCCGGAGAAAATGCGCGCCATTACGCCGCTCATTCGCGAACGCATCAAGCTTCTACGCGACGTCTTAACCGCCGCCGACTTCTTCTTTGTGGACCAGCTCCCGCCCTACGACCCAGCCGAGCTCATCCCACAGAAGGGCGATGCCGCCATGGCCTTCACAGTCCTGACCCGCGCTCGAGAGGTCCTGGCTTCAACCGAGTTCAAACACGATCCTCTGGACCAGACTCTGCGCTCCGCAGCGCAGGAACTAGGGCTTAAAGCCGGACCGATGTTTCAGCCCATACGCGTAGCCGTCTGCGGGCGCAAAAACGCCCCGCCGCTGTTTGAAACACTCGAGGCTCTCGGACGGGAAACTACATTGGCGCGAATCGATCAGGCAGTTGCAAAGCTGAAGTTCTAAATTAAGCTTGTCATCCTTCTTAAGCTTGTCATCCTGAGAGAAGCGAAGGACCTAGCTGAATACTTCTCCTTGCTGGTCTTCGTTTCCTCGCATGCTTGCTTCTAACTCACCTCTCCCCAAAATCCAAGTGAGTTTTTCCGCAACCTCTGGAACTCGTGCCGTAACTGCCGCATAATTGACAGCGGCTTCCAGCCGCTGGGGGAATGCCGCCATCGGAAAACACTTTTTCCGCAGTAGCCTAGCAGGCTGCTGAAAAATTGATCCGCGAGCGGGTTCTTCTTTCTTGGGAACACCAGATGCCCTACCAGTTGCAAGTTGTTGAACCACAAAAGAATTGCGAGTGGAGCCATTGCCTCCCAGCGCCAGCCACCCGGATCCTACTTCCGCCGTCGTCGGCAATTCTCTCCAAACTACATTTGGCATCCCGGAAGCCCGTTTTTGGATGGCTTTAGCGCTATGACGATTTTGCAACAAGAATCCCTTTGAGATCATTTCAACCCCACGGCTCTGAAGGCTGAGCAACTGGGTGGCTTGGGTGTGGCCTGGTTCATAATCCAACCCCCTTAAGGGCTACAACTACTTGCTTCTTGACATGGCAACTTAACAACAGGATACTGCTTGACAGGTCTTGGGCTTCCCTTCCTCCCTTTGCCCGGAATCTTGCGATTCAGTCCCGCTTATTAAGCATTCGCGTACCCTCTGTGAAAGTAAAGTCTGATCCTTGGGAAAGTCCGTAGGAGTCTGCCGATGAAAGACTTGAAAACGCGGAAGTTAAGAACGCAGTCGGTAGTACTGTTGCTATCCGCAATGTGTTGGTTGACCAGCGCCCATGCGCAACTTACCCCCAGCGGCGACGCCTACACCAACACCGCATCGCCCTCCACGAACTACGGCGCCCAACCGGTGCTTGATGTCGAGAGCTCGCAGATCACCTACATTCAGTTTAGTCTTTCGTCGATCCCCAGCGGATACACGGGCGCCGATGTCAACAAAGCCACGCTGAAACTCTATGTCAATGCCGTGACCACGGCGGGCAACTTCAATATCGACTACGTCAACGGCGCGTGGTCGGAAAGCACGATCGACGCCAGCAACGCCCCTGCTCCAGGATCCACGATTGCCGCTGGCGTGCCGCTCACCAGGGCGGATAAGAACCAGTACATCCTCATCGACATTACTTCGGCGGTGCAAGCGTGGCTGAACGGAACCGAACCGAACAACGGTATCGCGCTGGTTGGCAACAGTCAGCTGAACGTGAGTTTCGACAGTAAAGAAAGTGCGACGACGAGCCATCCTCCCGAACTGGACATCGTGTTTACCGGGGGCGGCGGCATCGCAGACGTGCTGACGGGCGGCGGCAGCGGACTGATGGGCGGGGGCAACAGCGGCACGCTCAACCTCTCGTTAACCAATACTTGCGCGGCGAATCAGGTGCTGCAGTGGAACGGCAGTTCGTGGGGATGCGCTGCGGCAGGAACGGGCACGATCACGGGCGTGACCGCGGGACCAGGGTTAGCGGGCGGTGGTATCAGCGGCAACGTCACGCTGGGTGTACCGAACGGGGGCATAGCCAACAGCTTACTGCAGAATCCGTCGCTGACCGTTACCGCCGGCACTGCGCTTACCGGCGGAGGAGCTGTGGCTCTGGGTGGAAGTACGACCCTTAATGTGGATACGACCCAGGTGCCGCTGCTGAGTTCCAACAACACGTTCACGGGCAGTCAGACATTGACGAGCAACGCCTTACTGTCCAACGCTTCCCTCACGGTCGCGCTGCCCAAC
>Ga0209698_10000026_pt1 | contig 123651 bp, 114 predicted proteins | sample LitLauG_LLR_2012_FD_187203 | JGI IMG/M metagenome (GOLD analysis project Ga0209698, IMG submission 187203) | Freshwater sediment microbial communities from Pennsylvania, USA - Little Laurel Run_MetaG_LLR_2012 (SPAdes) (version 2) | ecosystem: Environmental > Aquatic > Freshwater > Creek >... | reverse complement strand
CTTCCTTGGCGGTCTGGCGCGCCACCCGGTACAGGCGCTCGGACACGTTCGCAAACGGCACCAGGCGCACGCGCATCAGCTGCTGCTGCAGTTCGCGCGTCAGGCGCGACTGCGCGCTCAGGTCGTTGTCGGCGAGCTGCAGCCCCTTGAGCATCGTGCTCTGGACCATCGCCACGTCCTCGACCGATTCGGCCAGCATGCGCGTGAGCTCCTGCAGGCGCGAGAAGCGGTCGAACTCGAGTGGGTCGAACGTGGCCGAATCGCGCGCCAGCTGGTCCGACCGCGCCTGGATCTGGGCGTCGGCCTGGATCTCGACTTCGCGCAACTGGCTGCGCAGCCGCGTGATGTTCTCGGTGAGGTCGGTGAGCGAGCCGCGCAGCGTGCCCACCTCGGTTTCCAGCTTGGAACGGGCGATCGAGACCTCGCCGGCGTGGTCGACCAGCCGGTCCAGCACGTCGGCCCGCACGCGGATGTACGGCGCCACGGCCGTGACCGGGGCCGGCGTGGTCCGGCCCGCCTCGGCTTCCGCCCCCGGCGCAGGCTGCGCCGCCAGGCCCGCGGCCGCGGCCGCCTCGGCCTCGGGCGGTTCCACTTCGAAAGCCGGCGCCATCGTCGGGGCCGCCCGCCCGGGCGCAGGTGCCGCGCTCCTGGGCGCAGGCGTCTCTTCGGGCGCCGGCGCCGGTGCGTGCGCCGACTCGGCCGACGGCTGAAGCGTGTCGAACAAGGTCAGCGCGTGGTCGAACTGGCCCTGCAGATCCTCGATCACCACCGAGGGCACGCTGACCAGCTGCATGGCCGCCTCGATCCGCGTTTCCATCTCGTGCACCAGCTCGCCCAGGCGCATCGCGCCGGCCATGCGGGCACTGCCCTTGACCGTATGCAGGTGCCGCATCAGCTCGCGCGCGACCTCGCGCTGGTTCGGATTGCCCGAAAGCGATCGCAGGCTCACGCCGATGGCCGGCAGCAGATCGTGCGCCTCGGTCACGAACACGTGCAGCAGATCCGGGTCCAGCTCGTCGCGCACCGTGCTGATGGCCGGCGGCGCCGGAGCGAACACGGGCGCGGCGACGGGCTCGGGGTCCGGTTCCGCTTCCAGGACCGGCGCCGGCGCGGTGGCAGGCGCCTCGGGCGCCGCAACGATGGCCAGCCCGACCGGTGCCGGGGCCTGGCCGATCGACTGGTCGTGCCGGTGCTCGATCTGGGCCCGCACCACGCTGAGCAGGTCCTGCAAGGCACTGGCCTCCAGTTCGGCCTCTTCCGGATACACGCCCCCGGCGAACTGGTGCAACAGGCCGCGCATCCGCTCGATGGCCCGATCCAGCACGTCGAACTGCGAGGCCGTCAGCACGGGCGCCAGCCCGTGCTCGCCGGCCAGCTCGTGCATCAAATGCTCGAGCGGATCGGCGATCGCGTGCACCGGCTGCAGGCCCACGGTGGCCGTGATGCCGGCCAGCGAATGGGCGCGTCGCACCGTGGTGGTGGAGACCGCGCGGTTGCGCTCGTAGCGCCATTCGCCGATGTCCTGCGCCAGCGCGCGGATCGCTTCGTCGGCTTCGTTCAGGAACACGGAGTACAGGCCGTGGCTGATCTCGACGCGGCCGATGCGCCGCATCTGGTCCGAATCGGACGGCTCGGCCGCCTCGTCAGCGGCCAGGTCCTCTTCCGACAGGTCCTCGGCCAGCTCGTCCGCCGCCTCCTCGGGGGAGTCGGGACCGACCACATCGGCCAATTCAATGCCGGCCAGCCCGATCAGCTCGGCCAGTTCCTGCTCGGGATCGCCCGCATCGGTCGCTTCGGCCGCAGTGGCCTGGGCCGGGTCGCCGTGCCTGTCGGACGGCACGACGAAGGCAGCACCCAGCGCCTCGAGCTCGATCGGCAGCACGGTCTGCGGCCCGTCTTCATCCAGGTCCAGGCCGAGCGGCTGCTCGATCCGGACACCATGTACGGGCGCACTCGAAGCGGCCGACGGTTCGGTCCCGGCGGACGCAGATTCCTGATCCGTGGCCGCTGGGATCGGCAGCGTCGGTGACTCGCGAGTCTCCGCGCCGCCGTCATCTTTTGGGGGGGCTGGTCCGGTCGCCAGGTCCGGGATCGCCTGGCCGGCCGTGGCGAACGAGGCCGCCTCGCGCATCGTGCGCGCCAGCCGTGTCAACGGTTCGGCGTCGATCGACCCGTTCGGATCGGTCGCCACCACGTGCAGCCACTGCCGCATCTGGTCGGTGGCGTGCCGCGCCAGTTCGAGCAGATCCTGGCTGGCGGGACGCTCCTGCGCCAGCCACACGTTGAAGCACTGTTCGACCGCCCATGCGCCGTCGGAGAAGTTCTTCAGGCCCACCATGCGGCCGGAGCCCTTCAGCGTGTGAAAACCGCGCCGCACCGTGGTCATCAGTCCCAGATCCTGCGGCTGCGCGCGCAGAAGGGGCAGGTGCTCGACGATCGAGTCGAGCACCTCGGTGCCTTCCTCCAGGAAAATCTCGTGCAACTCGCGTGCCGCGGCCGACTGGCTCTCCGGCATCGGCGCGGTGGGCTGCGGAACGGCCGGCCGGCTCGGCGTCAGGCGCTCAAGCAATTCCAGCGCCGCTTTGCGGCCGCCGCCTCGATTGACGGTCGCAAGCAGTCGCATGGCGTCGGCGCACAGCGCCTTCAGCGCGCTGCTGTCCAGCAGATCGGCATCGTGGGCCAGCTGCGCCAGCAGATCGGCGATCTGCTGCTGCAGCGCGCGCTCCTCCGGCATGGTTGCCAGCCGCGCGGCCAGCGTCTGCGCTTTTTCCTGGCGCTGCTGCGAAGCCGCCTCGACGTTGTCGGCCGGCGCGGCGACCGGCACCCTCTCGGGCGCGTACGACGGCGCGATGCGGTCGGCCCGTTCCGCCTCGGCGGCGCCGGCCGCCTGGAACTGCGCCAGGTCCGCCGAAAACAGCCCGCTCGCCGCGTCGTAGCGGAACATGCCGCGCGGCGGCGCTCCGTCCTGCACCAGCGTCTCGACAAAGAATCCGATCGCCCCGAGGTTCTGCGCGATGCGGGAGAACTCGTCCTGCGAGGGCGGCGCGGTCCCGTCGATGAAGCGCGCCACCGAAAGCTGCACGTTGCGCAGCGCGGTCACCGGCTCCTCGTGCCCGAGGATCGACATCACGCCGCACACCTGGTCCACCAGCGGCCCGACCCCGACCAGTTCCTCGCGCAGGGTCGGGTTGCGGAAAAAGCGGTCCAGCCGCTGCTCGATCTCGCGCAGCGTGGACTGCGTTTCGGCCACCACCGTGCCCATCGACAGCCGCTCCTGCGCGCGGCGCGCCAGCTCCGACAGCCACGGCCCGGCCTCGGGCAGCGCCTGGCCCCGGGCCGCGCCCTTCAGGCGCTCCATCACCTTGACCGAGCGCTCGGCGAATTCCGGATCGAGCTGCGGCAGCTCGTCGGCGCCGGTTTCCACGAACAGCAGGGCCGACGCCACCTCCAGGCCAAGGCCTTCGCGCGCGGCCGCGGTCAGACTCGCGAAGCCGTCGGTGACCTGCCCGATCTGGGCCAGCACGTGCGCCATCGGCCCGGCCTGCAGCCGCTCGGCCGCCGCCCGGGCGTTTTCGATCTCCTGGCGGTAGCGCGTCGGATTGGGCGCGGCGCTGGTAACCAGCTGCCCCCACAGCACCTTGGCCTGTCCCAGCGCCTCGCGCAGCGCGCCCAGCGCGTCCGGGTCCACCGCGGTGAGCGTGGCGCGCTCGAAGTCGGCCGGGATCAGCGCATCCAGTCCGTACAGCTTCTTGACCTCGCCCACGCGCGCGACTTTTTCGTCGGCCCGGCCCACGTAGTACAGCGCGTCGACCATCAACCGCTCGGCCACCACCTGGCCGCCCTCGACCACGCGCCGCAGCTGCAGGTTCAGCCGCGCCAGCAGCCGTTTCAGGTCCAGGTCGACCGCGACCCGGTGCGAATCGAGCGCATCCAGCAGCCCGCGCACGACCCACCAGAAGCTGCGTGCCAGTCCGCGCTGCGGCAGGTGCTCGAGCTCGCACAGCGCATCGCGCATCTGGCGCCGCGCCCGCGGGTCCTCGGCGTTGCGCAGGAATCCGAGCAGCCCCTCTTCATACAGCACGCGCCGGATGCGCAGCTGGTCGGCGCTGAACGGACGGGCGTCGATGTTGTGCAGCGCCGGCCGCCGCGTCAGGTCCGGATACACCAGGTCGGCCGGGTGCACCCGCGCGGCCTTGTTCAGCAACAGGATCTCGCGGAAGTACGGATACAGCCGGATCGGCTGGTTGGGCCGCCCCGACAGCAGCGACTCCAGGTAGGCGCGCACCGCCGACAGCGCCGATTCGACGCTGCGCATGCTCGACGGCAGGCATTCGTCCGGTTCGGTCTCCCAGCGAGTCAGCAGCGCCTCGACCGCCTCCGTGACCAGCGCCACGCCCCGCAGGTCCAGCAGCTGCAGTGCGCCGTTGCTCTGGTGGATCTGGTTGCGCGCATTGCGCAGGCTGTCCACATCCTGCTTGTTGCCCATGAACGCGCGCGCCCCGGACAGCGCATGCCCGAACGCGGTTCGGATCTCGTCGATGACCCACGCGAGCGGCGCCACGTCCTGCGAGGTGCCGACCAGTTGATTCGGATCGTAGATTTCAGTCATCAAGCCACCCGGAAGCGGGCCACCGAGGCCTTCAGCTCGCGCGCCAGCGTGGCCAGCTGGCCGATCGACTGGGCCGTCTGGCGGGTGCCTTGGGAGGTCTGTTCGGTCACGGACAGGATGCGCTCGATCGAGACCGCCACGCCGCCGGCCGAGCTGGCCTGCTCCGAGGTGGTCTGTGCGATGCGCTCGATCAGCTCGGCGAGCTGCCGCGACACGCGGCCGATGTCGGCCAGCGCGGTGCCGGCCGCGTCCGACAGCTTGGTGCCCTCGACCACGCCCTGGGTGCTGCGCTCCATGGCGGTCACCGCGTCCTGCGTGTCGGTCTGAATCGTTCGCACCAGCGCCCCGATCTGCTTGGCCGCTTCGGCCGAGCGGTCGGCCAGGCGCTGCACCTCCTCGGCCACGACCGAGAAGCCGCGCCCGGCTTCGCCGGCGGAGGCGGCCTGGATCGCCGCGTTCAGGGCCAGCACGTTGGTCTGCTCGGTGATGTCGGTGATCAGCTCCACGATCTCGCCGATTTCCTGCGACGACTCGCCCAGCCGCTTGATCCGCTTGGCGGTGTCCTGGATGTGTTCGCGGATCTCGTTCATGCCGGCGATCTGGTTGTAGGCGGCCCGCTGCCCGCGCTCGGCCGCATCCAGCGAGGTGCGCGCCACCTTGGCCGACTCACCGGCGCTGTTGGAGACCTCGTTGATCTGCTGCGCCATCTGCAGCACCTTCTCGCCGGTGCCGCGGATCTCGCGGCTCTGCGATTCGGACGATGTCAGCAGGCGGGTGGCGATGTCGCGCGCCTGGGTCGAGGCGGTGTTGACCTGCTCGGCGGTGCTGTTGATCCGTCCCACCAGCCCGCGCAGCTCCTCGACGGTGTAGTTGACCGAATCGGCGATGGCGCCCGTGATGTCCTCGGTCACGGTCGCCTGGACCGTCAGGTTGCCGTCGGCCACTTCCTGCAGCTCGTTCATCAATCGCAAAATGGCGGCCTGGTTGCGCTCGTTGCGCCGCTTGCTCTGCTCTTCCAGGCGCTGCAGCTCGACCATGCGCTGGTCGGATTCGCCCGCGCGCCGGCGCGAGTCCTCCAGCAGCACCTTGGCGATCCCAAGCGCATTCAGCAGCGCGCCCAGGCCGAACAGCCCCATCAGCGTGTAATAGATGGTGCGGCTGTGCTGCTGGCCGGACAGTGCGTTGACCAGGTCGGCGACCGCCACCCTGAGCGCCTCGGTGCCGTTGACGATCGCGCGCGTGGCCTCTTTGGCCTGGATGATCAGCTTGGCGTTGCCGAGCGCCTCGCCGACCGGCCCCAGCACTTCGCGGTGCACCTTCAGCAGCTCGGCCAGGCGCCCGCGCGTTTCGGCGTCGGATGCGGCGCCCAGCCGCAGCGCCTCGCTGCCGGAGAACAGCCCCAGCCCCAGGTCGCGGAAAAGTCCGATGTCGTGCCCCAGCGCGATGGCCGCATCGGTGCCGCTGGAGGAGCCCGTGATCATCGAGTTGGCGCTGCGCCCGATCGCCTGCGTCAGCGCCAGCAGCTGGCCCGCGGCCGCGACCTCGCGGGCGGTTGCGCCCCGCTGCACCATCGAATTGAGCACGCCTTCGGCCAGTTCCTGCATGCGCGGCGTGGCTTCATTGATCCGCACCACCAGCTCGCCGAATGCGGTCAGCGTCTTGCGCTGATTGGACATCACGGAGACGGCGGCCTGGACCGGCTTCCACTTGTCCTGCAGCTGCGCCAGCTGCGACTGTATGTCCAACAAGCCCCCGAAGCCGCCGGTGGACTCGCCGTTGGCGAGGGACGCCAGGTCCTGGTCGATCTGGTCGCGGCTGTCGAGCAGGTCCTTGAACGCCTCGTTCGATCCCTGCAGGCTGGCCGGTGCCACCCGGGCCAGGCGCTGCGACTGCGCCTGCAGGTCGAAAGCGCGCGCGAACTGCTCGCTCGAGCGCCCCGACACGCCGGCGTCCAGGTAGATCACCAGCACGGTCAACGCGACGAACAGGGCCATCAACAGCCCGAGCACCCGGATCTGCTGCTTGACCGAGCGCCCGCCGATCAACGGCAGCGGACGGCGCAGCCACCCGGGCAGCCCGCGGTCCGAGTCGCCCAGCTCCTGCACCACGGTCGGCGGGATCGCGGCCCGGTCGATCCGGCGCGGCGTGGCCGAGGCGCTGCCGGATGCCGAGCGGCCGGCCGCCGGGGCGCGCACGAGCTCCGGCACCATGAAGGCCGAATCGGTCGGGATCGTCCCGGTGGGCGTGGCCCGCGGGGACGCCCCCTTGGCCGGCGTCATTGGAGGATCCAGTGCCATTTTGTCTCCCGCATATTCGCTGCGCGCTTTGGCATCCGAAGGGTCAGATCCTATCCCCAAGCCACTGGGCGAAGTCCGCGTCCGGCGGGTGGTTCAGACACCGATCGCCGAGAACTGCTCGGTCGCCACCAGGCGCCGCAGGTCCAGCTCGATCAGCATCGTTCCGTCCGTTTCGCGATAACGCGCGCGCTCCCACGGCCGCAGCGGGTCGGACACGTCCCCCAGCGGTTGAAGATCTTTCAGGTTGCGCAGGCCGAAAGCCCGCGTGACGATCATTGCCGCGTTGACCTTCAGCGAGTCGCCGAACACGATCAGCTGCAGCGATTGCTCGGGCGTGATGGCCGAGCCTCCGGAAAGCTGCATCAGGTCGATCACGCCCAGCAGCCGCCCGCGCACGTTGGCCAGGCCCCGGAACCACGGCTTGGTCCACGGCACCGGCGCGATCTCGGGCAGCGCCACGATTTCGCCGGTCGTGTTCATGTCGAGCAGAAAGCCGGTGGCGCCGACCCGCACCGCGAGGCGCGCCGGCTCGGCCGTCTTGCTCGGGGCACTGCGCAGCCGCTGCGCCAGCTGGGTCGAGAAGTCCCGCAGGCGCCCGGACTTGGGGCCGTCTTCTTCGAGCTCGACTGACTCGTCGCCGGCTTCAATCATCCGAGGGCCGCTATCTTCTCGAGCAGATCATCGGCTTTCACCGGCTTGACCACGTAGTCGCGGGCTCCCTGGCGCAAGCCCCAGATGCGGTCGGTCTGCTGCGATTTGCTGGTGCACATGATGATCGGGATGGCCTCGGTGGCCGGATCCTTCGACAGCCGGCGCGTGAGCTGGAAGCCGTTCATGCCGGGCATCACCACGTCCATCAGGATCAGGTCCGGCAGGGCGTTTTTCAGCTTGAGCAGCGCGTCATCGGCGTTCTCGGCCGTGGTGACCGTGAAGCCGTGCTTGAGCAGCAGCTCGTTCAGGAAGTAGCGCTCGGTCGGCGAGTCGTCGACGATTAGGATCGATTTGATCGGCATAGGCGGAACCCTGTGCAATTTCCGCGGCCGCGGTCCCGGTGAATCGACGTTCAGTTCATCGAGTACTGGCGTACCGCAGTCAGCAGGCTGTCCTTCGTGAAAGGTTTGGTCAGATATTCGCTCGAGCCGACCATGCGGCCACGCGCCCGGTCGAACAGCCCGTCCTTGGACGAGAGCATCACCACCGGTGTGCGGTTGAAACGCGGGCTGCGCTTGATCAGCGCGCAGGTCTGGTATCCGTCCAGCCGCGGCATCAGGATGTCGCAGAAGATGATGCTGGGCTCATGGTCATTGATCTTCGCCAGGGCCTCGAAGCCGTCCTGCGCCAGGATTACCTGACAGCCGGCCTGCACCAGGAAGATTTCGGCGCTGCGCCGGATCGTGTTCGAATCATCGATCACCATTACCTTGCGACCGCGGATCTCGCTGAAGTCTTCTGCCGCCATCCTAGTAACCACACACTAACCCAGGTCGGATGTCCATTCCGAGGGCCGAGTTCATCAGACCTCGACCATCTCGAAATCCTCTTTACGAGCACCGCACTCCGGGCAGACCCAGTTCGGGGGAATTTCTTCCCATCGCGTTCCGGGAGCAATCCCGTCGTCCGGTGCGCCGCTCGCCTCGTCGTAGATCCACCCACAAATCAAGCACATGAAGGTCCGGGTTCGAACGGTCGTGGTCATGGTTCCGGGAGTTCAGGCGAGTTCGATAACATACCGACCACACCATGATAGCTTGTACGATCAAAAGAAGGCCCTTTACCTGCCGAATCAAGGTTTTCCCCGCGGTTTAGAAATCCCGTGAATCGGAACGAGCAGCTGTTCGAGCGCGCCCAGCGCACCATTCCGGGCGGGGTCAACTCCCCGGTGCGGGCCTTTCGCTCGGTCGGGGGCACGCCGCCCTTCATCGCGCGCGCCCAGGGCCCCTTCGTGTGGGATGCGGACGGCCGGCGCTACATCGACCTGGTCGGTTCGTGGGGGCCGATGATCGTGGGCCATGCCCACCCGGCCGTGGTCAAGGCCGTGCAGACGGCCGCCGCCGGCGGTCTTTCGTTCGGCGCCCCGACCGAGGCCGAGGTCGTATTCGCCGAGCGCATCGTGCGCCTGCTGCCGTGGATCGAGCAGGTGCGGCTGGTGTCGTCCGGCACCGAGGCGGCCATGAGCGCCATCCGGCTGGCGCGCGGGGCCACCGGGCGCGACACGATCATCAAGTTCGAGGGCTGCTATCACGGGCACGCCGACGCCCTGCTGGTGAAGGCGGGCTCGGGTGCGCTGACGTTCGGGCACCCGAGCTCGGCCGGAGTGCCGGCCGATGTGACGAGCCACACGATGGTGCTCGACTACAACGACGGCCAGCGGGTGCAGGACGCGTTCGAGCGGCACGGCGCGCGGATCGCCTGCGTGATCGTCGAGCCGGTGGCCGGCAACATGAACCTGGTGCGCGGCAGCACCGAGTTCCTGCGCACGTTGCGCGAGCTGTGCACGCGCCACGGCGCGCTGCTGATCTTCGACGAGGTGATGTCGGGCTTCCGGGTCGCGCTGGGCGGCGCTCAGGAGCTCTCCCGGATCCGGGCCGACATCACCGTGCTGGGCAAGGTGATCGGGGGAGGCATGCCGCTGGCGGCATTCGGGGCGAGCCGCGAGGTGATGCGCCACATCGCGCCGCTTGGCCCGGTCTACCAGGCCGGCACGCTGTCAGGCAACCCGGTCGCGGTGGCCTGCGGCCTGGCCACGCTGGAGCTGGTCGAGCAGCCGGGGTTTTACGCGCAGCTCACCGGCCGCACGCGTCTGCTGGCCGATGGCCTGGCGCGGGCGGCGCGCGAGCGCGGAGTCGCCTTCAGCGCCGACGCGGTCGGCTCGATGTTCGGGATCTACTTCGCGGACAAGGTCCCGGCCAGCTACGGTGCCGTGATGCAATGCGACCGCGATCGCTTCAACCGCTTCTTCCACGCGATGCTGCAGCGCGGCGTCTATCTGGCGCCGTCGGCCTTCGAGGCCGGCTTCGTCTCGAGCGAGCACGACGAGGCGCTGATCGCACAGGTGGTCGAGGCCTGCGGCCAGGCGTTCGATGCGCTGGGCTGATGCCGCAACGCCCCTCGGGGTGCTGCTGGCGCTGGGCCTCGCGGCGGCTCCGGCCCCGGCCCGGGCCCTGGACCTGGCGCCGCAGCCGGTCACGGCCAGCCTGTGGTCCGAGTTCGACGGCATTGCGCCCGGCCGGCCGCTCACGGTCGGACTGCACCTGGAGCACGCGCCCGGATGGCACACCTACTGGCTCGTGCCGGGCGACGCGGGACTGCCGACGAGTGTGACCTGGCGCCTGCCGGCCGGCGTGCGCGCGGGGCCGATGCAATGGCCGGTTCCGAGCCGGCTGCCGACCGGACCGCTGGTCGATTACGGCTATCAGGACGACACGCTGCTGCTGACCAGGCTGCAGACGGCCAAGGGGCTGTCGCCCGGGCGCGAGCTGCACATCGAGGCGCGCGCGCAGTGGCTGATGTGCCGTGACGTGTGCATCCCGGGCTCGCAGGACCTCGAGTTGACGCTGCCGGTGCGCGAGGTCTCGCAGCTGCACCCGACCGCTCACGCGCCGGAGTTCGACCGCGCCCGCGCACGCATCCCGCCCGACCTGAAGCTCGCCGCGGCCAAGGCCACGCGCAACGGCACGCGCCTGACGCTCGCCTTCGCGGCGCCGGCGGCCGGGGTGCCGCACCATCTCGAGTTCTTCCCGCTCGAGCCTTCCCGCATCGAGCCGTCGGCGCCGCAGACGCTGCAGGTCAACGGCAAGACGGTGCTGCTCGAGCTGACCGCGGCGCAGCCGGTCGGGACGAAATTTCGCACGCTGCGCGGCGTGCTGGTGGCCGACGGCGGCCCGGACGAGGGCGGCTGGTTCGGCGCGATCAACGTGCCGCTGACGAAGTAGCGCCCCCTAACCTCTACCCTGCGACGCCGGATCGCCCCTCGCCCGCGCAGCGGGAGAGGGGAGGGGGAGAGGGCGTTCGGCCTCAGCCCTGCTCCTGCACCCAATTTAAAACCGCATCCAGCGCCCCGGTCGCCCCATCCGCATTCGGATGGTTCACGATCATGACGACCACATACCGGTGCCCGCTGTTCGCCAGCACGTACCCCGCCACCGCCCGCACGCCCTCCAGCAACCCGGTCTTCACGTACGCGCTGCCGGTGGCCGCATTGCGATTTTTCATCGTGCCGTCCATCCCGGCGACCGGAAGCGAAGCCATGAACTCGGGCATGCGCGCGCCGGCGTACGCATGGCGCAGCAGCCGCGCCATGCTGTCGGCCGAGATGGTCTCGCGGCGCGACAGGCCGCAGCCGTTCTCCAGCACCAGCTCCGGCATCGGCAGGCCCGCGCGCGCGAGCCAGGCGGTCAGCGCCTGCACCGACCGCTCGGGGCTCGCGGCCTCGCTGGAATCGGGTGCGCCCAGCGTCAGGAACACCTGGCGCGCCATCACGTTGTTGCTGTACTTGTTGATGTCGCGCACGACTTCGGCCAGCGGCGGCGACTCGAACTGCAGCAGCTCGGTCGCCCCGGCCGGCAGGCGGCCCTCGCGCACCTGCCCGTTCCAGGCGCCGCCGCTGGACTCCCACAGCGAGCGGAAGGCGGCGCCGACGTACTGGGTGTGGTCCAGCAGGCTGACGTGCCAGCTCTGCTCGCCGCAGTCGCGCGGGAAGTGCCCGCCGAGCTTGGGCGCCCACGGATTGCCGAAGTCGGCCTTCAGTCGCTCGCGCCAGTCGCCGCAGGGGCCATTGCCCAGCGGCACGCTGGCGGGCAGGTGCATTCCGGCCAGCGTCGGGGTGGCGATGATGCGCGCCACGCCCGCGGCCGGGTCGGGCACGAAATCCAGCGACAGCGTCTTGAAATTCACCAGCAGCGCGTCGGGCGCCACGTTGTACGGGCGCAGCTCGTTGCCGTCGAGCGGGCCGCCCGCGGCCGCCTCCGGCGCGTAGGCCGACTTGTCCAGCACCAGGCTGCCGTGCAGCTGCTTCAATCCGAGTCCGCGCAGCCGGTGCACCAGCAGCCAGAACCGTTCGATCACCAGGCTGGGGTCGCCGCCGCCGCGCAGGATCAGATCGCCCTCCAGGCGCCCGCCGTGCGGGCGCGAAGCGGCGTAGACCCCGGTGTGCCACTGGAAGGTCGGGCCCAGCAGGTTCAGCGCCGCGTAGGTGGTCACGAGCTTCATGGTCGAGGCCGGATGCATCGGCGTGGACTCGTTCACCGCCAGCCGCAGCGCGCCGTCATCGAGTGGCGCGATCACGAGGCCGACCGCGGAAGCCGGTATGCGCGCCTCGTGCAGCGCGGCCGAAATGGGCGCGGGGATCTCGCTGCGGGTTTGGGCTGGCACTGCAAGCGGCGCCAGCAGGCAGGCACAGATGAACGCTTTCATCTGCGCGATGCTACAAGAGCACGCCCTCACCCCCACCCCTCTCCCGCTTGCGCGGGCGAGGGGTGGGGGTGAGGGCGTACGGCGTCAGCGGTTCAGCGCCGCTGCAAGCTTTCTGCGAAACGTCGACACCAGCTGAGGGTCCTGCCCCGCCAGCTCGAACACCGCCAGCATCGTGCGCCGTGCGGCGTCGTCGCCGAACGCGCGGTCGCGTTCGACCACCTCCAGCAGCTCGGTGAGCGCGGGCTCGAACTCGCGCCGCGCGATGTGCCACTGAGCCAGGTCCAGCCGCGCCTGCAGGTCGCCCGGATCGGCCTCGATGCGGGCCTTCAACTGGCTCGCATCGGGACCCGACGCCAGCCCCTTCAGGCTGGCCAGGCGGGTGGTGAGCGCCTTCCAGCGCGCGTCCTCGCGCGCCTGCGCGGCCGCCATCGCAAGGGCCCGCTCGGCCTCGGCCATGCGGGCCTCGTCCACCGGCTCGGGAAGCCGCTCCAGCAGCACCTCGGCCAGGTCCAGCTGGGCCTGCGCCGCGTTCGGCTCCAGCGCGATGGCCGCGCGCAGCGCCGCCACCGCGTCGGCCACCTGCCCGGCGTCGAGCAGCCGGCGCGCCTTGCGCCGCTCGATCTCGCTCGGATTGGGCAGCAGGCGGTCGATGAACGCGCGCAGCTGCGCCTCGGGCAGCGCGCCGACGAACGCGTCGATGGGCTCGCCGTCCACGAAGGCCACCACGTACGGAATGCTGCGCACCCGGAACTGGGCCGCCAGCTCGGCGTTCTGGTCCGAGTTGATCTTCACCAGGCGGAAGCGGCCGGCGTAATCGCGCTCCAGGCGCTCCAGCAACGGCCCCAGCGCGCGGCACGGGCCGCACCAGGGCGCCCAGAAGTCCACCAGCACGGGAACGTCGAGCGAGGATTCGATCACCTCGCGCTCGAAAGCGGTCTGACTGATCTCGACCATGTTTAGAACCTCCGGCTTCAAACATGGAGCCGGTTGAACGTGAATTCAATGGCCGGCGAAGCCCGCCGTAGCCTTGGCGCAGCCGGGGCGAAGGGGGATCAGTTGTACAGGTGCAGCATCCCGAGGCCGGCGCGGCGGTGCGAGCCGAAGCCGCGCTGCACGAAGCGGCGCAACCGCTCGGCGTCGTTCACTTCGAGCGCTCCTTCGAGCGATGCATGATCGATGCGGTACGGCACGCCCTCGTAGCGAAACCGCAGGGTGCGCAGCGAAGCGCTGAACATCAGCGGCTTGATTCCGAACTGGGGCGCGTTGGCGCTGAACCAGGCCTCGAATTCGGCCGCCGTGCGGAACGGGTGGACGACTTTTTCCTCGCCCTGAAAGACCTGGTTGCCCACGCACACCGGCAGCGTGAAGTGGTACATCAGTCCGCTCGCCAGCTGGATCACCACGCGCTTGGGCTCCAGCGCCGCGGCCCCGGCGGGCTTGCGGGTCCACGGCAGCTCGGAGCGCACCCAGTAGCGGCCGGGCACGCTGCTGTCGGCTCGAAACAGGAAATGCCCCGCGCCCGCTTTCTGGCCGAACACGTGGCGCAGCCGTTCGTGCGCGCTGATCGGATCGCAGTCCGGCTCGAACGCGACCGCGGTCTCGAAGAGCTCGATCTGGGGAATGTCGAGCTGCGTGTAACTGACCACGGGAGGCATCTCGCTGACAGCGACTTTCAGGGCCGGACGGTTCATCGGGTCACGCGACTCGGTGAGCGAGCGCACAACCTACCTTAATTACGCGGAACTGGGCCGGATGACAGTCGCACGGACGGATTAGCCTTGAAAGCGGGACCGGACCGGGGGCCGGCGCGATCGGACGAACGCGCCGGCCTGCCGGTCCGGGAATGCGGTTTGCGACGCTCGGTCAGGCGACCGTTTTGGCAGCGGCGGCGCTGGCTGCGGCCACCGCGGTCGTGGTCGCCTTGGCGGCGGTCGCGAAGTTCGCCTCGGCCCACTGGCTGGCCTGGCGCGAGATCTTGGAAACCGTGTCGTAGGCAGTGTTACTTGCCGTCAACGCGCCGCGCAGCATCGCCAACGCCTGCTCGGAGCCGGCCGGCGCATTCTTGGTGGCGTAGTCGAGCAGCTCGGCCATGTGGCGGTTGCTCTCGGTGATCTCGGACTCGACCACTTTGCCGATCTCGGTGCTCACGCCATTGGCGATGTTGACCAGTTCGCGGGTGTAGCCGACCAGCCGTTCGATCGAAGGCTGGGCCGAAGCGCCGGACAGCGCCACGAGCGACTTGGGATCCTTGACGCCCGACAGGGATTGCGCCGTCTCGGTGACGCTGTCGATGGTGCTGCGGGCGGCCGCCGCGTTCAGGCTGGCCAGCTTCTCGGCGGCGGCGAGCAGTGCACGGCCGATCGAGTTCATCGCGTCCACATGCACGCGCTGCAGTTCGAAGAATTGGGTTGGGTTGCTGATCATGGTGGGCCTCAGTGGGTTGGTTGGGTATCGGTTCTGGTGCAGATCAAGGGGGGAGCCGTTTCGCCTCGTGAATGCTGCATCGCACAATGGCAGTATATGCTGCGCTGCACAAAAGTCAAGTCCTAACTGCGGGATAAGCACACAGCCGGCCCCATCGAAATCCCGCCGACAGCGGTTGAATTCCGCTGCCTTCGTCCCTATAATCAGCACTCGCAGGTCATGAGTGCTAATGGCGCTCGACAGGCCTCGATGGTTTCCTTTTGTCGGAAGATCGTAACGAATCAATAGATTTTGACGGGAGATGTCATGAAGATACGTCCATTACACGATCGAGTGATCGTGAAGCGGCTGGACAACGAGCGCAAGACCGCGTCGGGGATCGTCATTCCTGAGAGCGCCGGCGAGAAGCCCGACCAGGGCGAGGTTGTCGCGGTCGGTCCGGGCAAGCGGGATGACAACGGCAAGCTGATCGCCATGGACCTGAAGGCGGGCGATCGGATCCTCTTCGGCAAGTACTCTGGGCAGACCGTGAAGGTCGAGGGCGAGGAATTGCTGGTGATGCGCGAGGAAGACGTGATGGGCGTGATCGCCTGACGCGCGTGAGATCGACTGCAACTTAACCGATTCGGAGTTTTAAATGGCATCCAAGCAGGTTTTCTTCGGCGAAGACGCGCGCCACAAGATGATTCGCGGCGTCAACATTCTCGCCAACGCAGTGAAAGTCACGTTGGGCCCGAAGGGCCGCAACGTCGTGCTGGAGCGCAGCTTCGGCGCGCCGACCGTCACCAAGGACGGCGTGTCGGTGGCCAAGGAAATCGAACTGAAGGACAAGTTCGAGAACATGGGCGCGCAGATGGTCAAGGAGGTCGCTTCCAAGACTTCCGACACGGCCGGTGACGGCACCACCACCGCGACCGTGCTGGCGCAGGCCATCGTGGTCGAAGGCATGAAGTACGTGGCGGCCGGCATGAATCCGATGGACCTGAAGCGCGGCATCGACAAGGCCGTGATCGGGGCCGTCGAAGAGCTCAAGAAGATGAGCAAGCCGTGCACCACCACCAAGGAGATCGCCCAGGTCGGCGCCATCTCGGCCAATGCGGACCCCGACATCGGCAAGATCATCGCCGACGCGATGGACAAGGTCGGCAAGGAAGGCGTGATCACGGTCGAGGACGGCAAGTCGCTCGAGAGCGAGCTGGAGATCGTCGAGGGCATGCAGTTCGACCGCGGCTACCTGTCGCCGTACTTCATCAACAACGCCGAGAAGCAGATCGCGGTGCTGGAGAGCCCGTTCGTGCTGCTGCACGACAAGAAGATCTCCAACATCCGTGACCTGCTGCCGGTGCTGGAGCAGGTGGCCAAGGCCGGCCGTCCGCTGCTGGTGGTGGCCGAGGAAGTCGAGGGCGAGGCGCTCGCCACGCTGGTCGTGAACAACATCCGCGGCATCCTGAAGACCTGCGCGGTGAAGGCGCCGGGCTTCGGCGACCGCCGCAAGGCGATGCTGGAAGACATCGCGATCCTGACGGGCGGGGTGGTGATCGCCGAGGAAACCGGGATGACGCTGGAGAAGGCCACGCTGCACGACCTGGGCCAGGCCAAACGGATCGAGGTCGCCAAGGAAAACACGACGATCATCGACGGCGCCGGCGAGTCCAAGGCGATCGAGGGGCGCGTGAAGGCGATTCGCGCCCAGATCGAAGAGGCCACCAGCGACTACGACAAGGAAAAGCTGCAGGAGCGCGTGGCCAAGCTGGCCGGCGGCGTGGCGGTGATCAAAGTCGGTGCCGCCACCGAGGTCGAGATGAAGGAGAAGAAGGCGCGCGTCGAAGACGCGCTGCACGCGACCCGTGCCGCGGTGGAAGAGGGCATCGTTGCGGGCGGCGGCGTGGCGCTGGTGCGTGCCAAGCAGGCGATCTCGGGCATGAAGGGCGAGAACCCCGACCAGGAAGCCGGCATCAAGATCGTGCTGCGCGCGATGGAAGAGCCGCTGCGGATGATCGTGGCCAACGCGGGTGAAGAGCCCAGCGTGGTCGTGAACAAGGTCGCCGAGGGCAAGGGCAACTACGGCTTCAACGCCCAGACCCACGCTTACGGCGACCTGGTCCAGATGGGCGTGCTCGATCCGACCAAGGTGGCCCGCACAGCGCTGCAAAACGCGGCTTCGGTCGCCAGCCTGATGCTGACCACCGACGCGATGGTGGCCGAACTGGTCGAGGACAAGCCGGCCAAGGGCGGCGGCATGGGCGGCGGCATGGGCGGCATGGGTGGCATGGGCGACATGGACATGTAAGAACGTCGCTCCCAATGGCACCCCCGGGCAACTGGTGGTGCCATTTTTTTCGACTTTTGGGTAACATATACTTTACTTTTGGTGGCCATATGAGTATATTTATGTTATGCCAAAATCATCCGTCGTGGCCCACTCGCTGCCCCCGGTCGCAGCCAGCGCCTTGCGCCAGCTGGGCGAGAACCTGGCGATCGCGCGGGCCCGGCGCAAGGAATCCCAGCGCGCGTGGGCGCAGCGCATCGGCGTCTCGGTGCCCACGCTGATTCGCCTCGAGAAGGGCGATCCGACCGTCAGCATGGGGGCTTATGCGAGCGCGCTGTGGCTGATGGGGCGGGTGCAAGCCTTGCCGGAGGTGGCGGCGCCGGAGGCCGACCTGGGCGCCCTCGAACTGGACGTGCGGGGCGCGCGCCGGCGTCTGCCGGTGCGGGCGCCGGCGTCGATATCCGCCCGCCTGCGCAAGGCGAACTCTGAGTGAGCAGCCGCTATCACGTCACCGACGAGCTTTACTTGTGGTGGCTGGGGCAACCGCAAGCCCCCGTGCCCGTCGGCACGCTGCGGCTGCTGCGCGCCACGCGCGGGGTGTCGCTGCAGTATGGGCAGCAGTGGCTGCGTCACGGCTTCGCGCTGAGCGAAGATCTGCCGCTGATCGACATGGAGCACCGCCCGGTCGAGCGCGACAGCGCGGCCGGCGCGGTGGACGACGCGCGGCCCGACCGCTGGGGCGAACGCGTGGTGCGCTTCGTGGACCAGCCGCCGCGCCTGTCGCTGCTCGAGTACCTGTACTTCGCCGGAGATGAACGGTTCGGCGCGCTGGGCGTGTCCCGGTCGGGGCAGGGCTACGAGCCGCATCGCACCGGCCCGCTGCCCGAGCTGCGCGACGTGGAGGAGATCCACGAGCTGGTGCGCAAAGTGCTGGACAACGAGCCGGTGCCCGAATCGAAGCGCCGGCTGATCGCGCCGGGCGCCACGCTCGGCGGGGCCCGGCCCAAGGCGCTGATCGAGGCCGACGGCGCCCAGTCGGTCGTGAAGTTCGCCGAGCCCGGCGATCCGACCGACACGCCGCTGATCGAGCACGCGTGCATGACGCTGGCGGCCAGGGCCGGCATCCGCGTTGCGCCGACGCGGTCCATCCGGCTGATCGACGGGCACGCCGTGGCCGTGCTGCGCTTCGACCGCGAAGGCAGCGGCGCAGTCGCCCGCAGGGTTCATGCGCAGTCCGCTTTCGTGGCGCTGCGCGCCGAGGGCAGCCCGCACGGATACCCCGAGCTGGCGCAGCTGCTGCGGCGACGCGCGCCCCTGCAGCACGGCCTGGCCAGGGCCCAGATGCACGAGCTGTTTCGCCGGATGGTGTTCAACATCCTGATGGACAACACCGACGATCACGAGAAGAACCACGTGCTGCTGATGGACGACGCGCAGCACCTGGTGCTGGCGCCCGCCTTCGACGTGCTGCCCGCCTGCCAGGGGCTCGGAACCCAGCAGATGCGCGTGGGCCGGGACGGAGCCGATTCGACCCTGGAGAACGCCTGCTCGGAGGCGGCCCTGTTCGGACTGTCGGAGCGCCAGGCGCGGGACGAGGCGGCCCGGGTGGCCCGGGTGTGCGACCAGTGGAAGGCGCACTTCCGTCAAGCCGGCGTCGGCCACAGCGATATCGAGCAGCTGTCCGCCTTCATCGACCGCGACTTTCTTCTGGCTCAGCGCGCATCATCCAGTTAGGCTAGGGGCCGACCGCAAGCGCCCGGCGGGGGAGCGCCAATGGATGTGATCGATGTGTACGCGCCGATGGGCGAGCCCGCGGCGCCGGCTCCCGCAGCGCCTGCGGCCGCACCGCGCCCCTGCCGCCTGAAGTTCACCGGGACCGGCGAGGAATACCTGCGGATCTGGATCGTCAACCTGCTGCTGACGATCGTCACGCTGGGGATCTACTCGGCGTGGGCCAAGGTGCGCAAGCTGCAGTACTTCTATCGCAACACGAACCTGGACGGCTCGGGGTTCGACTACCACGGCGACCCGGTGGCGATCCTGAAGGGCCGCATCCTCGCCGTGCTGCTGCTGGTGCTGTACAAGCTGTCGGTGACGCTGCTGGGCACGTTCGCACTCATCGCGGTGCTGGCGCTGTTCGCGGTGCTGCCCTGGCTGCTGACGCAGTCCTACCGGTTCCGGCTGCACAACTCCAGTTACCGGGGACTGCGCTTCGGCTTCCGCGGGCCCGCGTGGCAGGCCTACCTGATCTTCGGCGTGCCGCTGCTGCTGGTGCTGGGGCCGGGCGTGCTGGCCGCGTGGCTGGGGGTCGAAGGCGATCCGAAGCATCCGGACAAGCGCATCCTGCTCGCGACGGGCGTCGCTTACCTTGCGCTGACGGTGCTGGTGCCGTATTTGCATTTCTCCTTCAAGCGCTGGCAGCACAATCACGCGTACTACGGCAAGGCGCGTGCGCACTTTCAGGCAGGTGCCTGGGACTTCTACGCGCCGTACCTGGCGGCAGGGGTGATGATGCTGGCCGCCATCACGGCCGGGGGCGTGCTGCTGGGGGCGATCGGCTACGCCAGCGCGGGCCATGGCGACGCCCGCAAGGTCGGTATCGCGGCGGGCCTTCTTTTCGTGGTCCTCGTGTATGGAGTTTTGCTCACGGTGGCACCGTTCGTGACCGCGCGCATCCAGAACGCGGTCTGGTCCGGTACCCGGCTGGAAGGGGTCGGATTCGGCAGCGACGTGCGGGCCGCGCGCCTGGTCGGCATCACGCTGACCAACCTGTTGATCGTCCTTTTCAGCCTGGGACTGCTGATCCCGGTCGCGGTGATCCGCCTGATGAAGTACAAGGTCGAATCGATCCAGGTGCTCGACGCCGATGCGCTGGGTCAGTTCGTCGCCGAGGCAGCGCAGGCCGGAGTCGGCGCAGCCGGCGAAGGAGCGGTCGACGTGATGGACATCGACTTCGGCCTGTGAGCGCGAGCCAGGTCCCGGCACCGCTGGTGCTGCCGGCGTCCTATTACGACGGCGTGCGGCCCCGCCCGCAGCCGGTCGAGCTGCGGCTCGGCGCCGGCGGCGTCGTGGTGCGCGGCGAGACGCTGCAACACGGGTACGAATGGGGGCGCGTGCGCGTATCGGAGCGCCTGCAGCATGCGCCGCGAGTGATCCGGTTCGCCGACGGCACCTTCTGCGAGGTCTCCGACCAGCGCGGCCTGGATGCGGCGCTGGCGGCGGCCGGCTACCGCGACACCTGGGTTGCGCGCTGGCAGGGTCGCGGCAGCCACGTGCTGGGCGCGGTGGCGGTGCTGCTGGTGGCGATCTTCGCGGTCTACCGCTGGGGACTGCCGGTGTTCGCCGAGGTCGCCGCGAGCCGGATCCCGCCGCAGGTCGAAGACATCATCGGCAACCGGGCCGCGAAGATCGTCGAGCAGCAGTTCGCGCCCACCAAGCTGACGGGGCACGAGGCCGACCGGGTGTGGCGCCTGTTCGAGTCGATCACCCCCCAGGACGGACGCAACTTCCGCCTGGTGCTGCACGACGGCGGCTCGTTCGGCGCCAACGCGTTCGCGCTGCCGGGAGGCACCGTGGTGGTGACCGACCAGCTGGTGAAACTGGCCCCGGACGACGCGGCGCTGGCCGGCGTGCTGGCCCACGAGATCGGCCACGTGGAGCGCCGTCACCTGATGCGCCAGGTGATTTCCGGCACCGTCGTGGGCGCGGTGGTCACGCTGATCGCGGGCGACGTGTCGGGCCTGATGGCCGGACTGCCGGCGGCGCTGGCCAACCTCTCGTATTCGCGCGACATGGAGCGCGAGGCCGACGCGTACGCGGTCGATCTGCTGAAGGACCGGGGCATGTCGATCGATTCGTTCGCGGACCTGCTGCAGCGCCTGCAAACGGAGCACCACGGCGACCAGGCGCCCGCCTGGTCGCGCTACCTGCAAACGCATCCCGATACGGCAGACCGGATCGCCGCGATCCGCGCCGCCGCCCGATGACTTCCACGTTAACCAACTGAGCGCCCTCACCCTGTGCGATCGGTCGTCGCCGAGAGGTAACCGATCGCCCCTCGCCCGCGCCAGCGGGAGAGGGGAGGGGGTGAGGGCGTACGGGCGACGATAGGCAGAACCGCTCGCATGGGCGGCGGCCCTGACCCGCCCGCCTCCGCTAAACTTACCCCCATGAACCTCACCGATCAGTTCCTGATCGCCATGCCCAACATGGTCGATCCGAACTTCGACGGGACGGTCGTTTACGTGTGCGAGCACAGCGAAAAAGGCGCGCTGGGCCTCGTGATCAACCGGCCGACCGATCTGACGCTGGCCCGCCTGTTCGACAAGATCGACCTGCGGCTGGAAATCACGCCGTGGCGCGACGAGCCGGTGTTCTACGGCGGCCCGGTGCAGACCGAGCGCGGCTTCGTGCTGCACACGCCGACCGGCAATTTCAGCTCGACGCTGAACGTGGGCGAGGAGATCGGCCTGACCACCTCCAAGGACGTGCTGGAGGCGCTGGCCGAGGGCAACGGGCCGCCGCGCCTGCTGGTCACGCTGGGCTACTCCGGCTGGGGCGCGGGCCAGCTCGAGCACGAGCTGGGGCAGAACGGCTGGCTCAACGTGAAGGCCGATCCACGCGTGATCTTCGACACGCCGGTGCGGTCGCGCTTCACCGCGGCCCTGAAGCTGCTCGGGATCGATTTCCTGCAGCTCACCGGCCAGGCGGGTCATGCCTGAACAGGGCGCCGGCGCGACGCCCGCGGCGGGCCGCTCCGGATTGCCATCGGCCGCGGCCCTCGCAGGCGGCCAGGGCGTGCTGCTCGGATTCGACTACGGAACGCGGCGCATCGGCGTGGCGATCGGCAACACGGTGAGCGCCACCGCGCGGCCGCTGTGCGTGATCGCGGGCGGCGAGCGGCAGACCTGGGGCGCGATCGCCGCGCTGGTCGATCGCTGGCAGCCGGCGGCGCTGGTGGTGGGGATCGCGCGCTACTCGGACGGCACCGCGCACGCGATGACGGCGCGCTGCGAGCGCTTCGCGCGCCGCCTGCACGGCCGCTTCGGCCTGGCCGTGGCACGCGTGGACGAGCGCTATTCGTCGGCCGCCGTCGGCGGGGCGGCGGCGCGCGACGACGAGGCCGCCGCGGTGATCCTGCAGCAGTGGCTGGATCAGGGCAGGCCCGCGTGATCGACCTGGACGCCGAGTCGATCTACACGCTGTTCGCGCAGCGCGTGCGCGAGCTGGTGGCCGGCCGCGCGATCGGCCTGGTGGGCGTGCACACCGGAGGCGTGTGGCTGGCCGAGCGGCTGCGCAAGGACCTGAACGTGGCGGCCGAGGTCGGCGTGCTGGACGTGTCGTTTTACCGGGACGACTTCTCCGCCGGGGGACTGAACCCGGACGTGCGCCCTTCGCGCATCCCGTTCGAAGTGGCCGGCTGCCACGTGGTGCTGGTCGACGACGTGCTGAACACCGGCCGCACCGTGCGGGCCGCGATGAACGAGCTGTTCGACTACGGCCGCCCGGCGCGCATCGACCTGGTGGTGCTGATCGACCGCGGCGGCCGCGAGCTGCCGGTCGCCCCCTCGGTGGTGGGGCGCACCATCGAGGTGCCCGACGAGGTGAGCGTGGTGCTGATACGCGACGACGCGGGACGGCTGCATCTGACGCTGGAGAAGAAGGCGAGTGCCTGAGCCGGTGCAGAACCCGCAGCTGAACGCCGACGGCGAGCTGCATCATCTGCTGTCGCTCGACGGCTTGCCGCGCGGGATCGTGGAGCGGATTCTTTCGACCGCGGACAGCTTCATCGGCGTGGGTTCGCGCGAGGTCAAGAGCGTGCCGCTGCTGCGCGGCCGCTCGGTGTTCAACCTGTTCTTCGAGAATTCGACCCGCACCCGCACCACCTTCGAGATCGCCGCCAAGCGCCTGAGCGCGGACGTCTTCAACCTGAACATCGCCTCCTCCAGCGCCGCCAAGGGCGAATCGCTGCTGGACACGATCAACAACCTGACCGCGATGCAGGCGGACCTGTTCGTGGTGCGCCACTCGCAGGGCGGCGCGCCGCACCTGATCGCCAGCCACGTGGCGCCCCACGTGCACGTGATCAACGCCGGCGACGGGCGCCACGCGCACCCCACGCAGGGGCTGCTGGACCTGTACACGATCCGGCACTACAAGCGCGACTTCGGCGCGCTTTCGGTGGCGGTGGTGGGCGACATCCTGCACTCGCGCGTGGCCCGCTCCGACCTGCATGGCCTGCTCACGCTGGGGGTGCCCGACGTGCGCGCGGTGGGCCCGCTCACGCTGTTGCCCGACGGGCTCGAATCGCTGGGCGTGCGCGTGTTCACGTCGCTGCAGCAGGGCATTCGCGACTGCGACGTGGTGATCATGCTGCGCCTGCAGAGCGAGCGCATGAGCGGGGCGCTGCTTCCGAGCGCCTCCGAGTACTTCCGCAAGTACGGCCTGACCCCGGAAGGGCTGCGCGCGGCCAAGCCCGATTGCATCGTGATGCACCCCGGCCCGATGAACCGCGGCGTCGAGATCGATTCGCGCGTGGCCGACGGCACCCACAGCGTGATTCTGCCGCAGGTGACGTTCGGCATCGCGGTGCGGATGGCGGCGCTGTCGATCGCCGCCTCCTCTTCGAGGTTCCGGTGAGAATCGCGATCGAGTCGGCCCGCCTGATCGACCCGGCTGCGCAGCTGGACCGGGTGGGCGGGCTGTACCTGGCCGACGGCCGCATCGCGGGCGTGGGCCAGGCGCCGGCCGGTTTCGTGGCCGACCGCCGCATCGACGCGCGCGGCCTGGTGGCGGCGCCCGGGCTGATCGACCTGTGCGCGCGCATGCGCGAGCCCGGCACCGACGGGGCCCTGCGCGTCGAGATGGGCGCGGCGCTGGCCGGCGGCGTCACCGGCGTGGTCTGTCCGCCCGACACCGATCCGCCGCTCGATGAGCCGGGTCTGGTGCGGATGCTGCGGCAGCGCTCGCGCGAAGCGGCCGGAGCGCGCCTTTATCCGCTGGGCGCGCTGAGCGCGAAGCTGGAGGGCCAGGCGCTGGCGCAGCTGTGCACGCTGGCCGAGGTCGGATGCGTGGCGTTCGCGCAGACCGGTGCGCTGCCGCACCAGCGCCGCACGCTGCTGAACGCGCTGCGCTATGCGCGCACCTTCGACTTTCCGGTGTGGCTGCGGCCGCTGGACGCCGCGCTGGCCGCCGACGGCGTGGCGGGCGAGGGCGCGGTGGCCGGACGCCTGGGGCTGCCCGTGGTGCCGGTGGTGGCCGAGACGGTGGCGCTGCATACGATCTTCGAGCTGCAGCGCGCCACCGGCTCGCCGCCGGTGCGCATCCACCTGTGCCGCCTGTCGAGCGCGGACGGGATCGCGCTGCTGCGTGCGGCCCGCCGCGAAGGCCTGCCGGTCACCGCGGACGTGTCGATCCTGCACGTACACGGGGTCGATGCCGACGTCGGCCAGTTCGACTCGAACTGGCGACTGGATCCGCCGCTGCGCACCGAGCGCGACCGGGCGGCGATCCGCGCGGCGCTGGCCGATGGCACCATCGATGCGATCTGCTCGGACCACGCGCCCCTCGCGCTCGAGGACAAGCTGCTGCCGTTCGGCGAGGCGGGCGTGGGCGCGTCGGGCCTGGAGACGCTGCTGTCGCTGGTGCTGAGCTGGGCGCAGGACAAGGTGCCGCTGCTGCGCGCGCTGGACACGGTGACGCGCGGCCCGGCGCGCGTGCTCGGAGAGGACACCGGCACGCTGCTGGTCGGCCGCAAGGCGGACGTGGTGCTGTTCGACCCGTCCGAGCCGTGGACGGTGAGCGCCGACTCGCTGCTGAGCTTCGGCAAGAACACGCCGTACCTGGGACACGAGCTCGCCGGCCGCGTGCGCACCACGATCGTGGGGGGCGAGGTGCGCTTCGAACGCCTGCCGGCCACCGGCGCAGCGGCGTGATCGGTCGGATCTACCGGCTCGGCCTGTACCTGATCGCGCCGATCACGATCGCGGCGGCCTACGTGCACGTCGCGCTCGGCCTCACCTACGCGGCGCTGACCTTCGGATGGATCGGCCGGAGAGGCCGCGACGCCGCGATCGTGGCCTGGTCGCGCATTCTGCTGCTGATCATCGGCGTGCGCCTGCAGTCGGTGGGCGATCTCCCTCCTGATCTCCCCTCTCCCGCTGGCGGGAGAGGAGCCGGGGGCGAGGGCGCACCGCCGCCAGGCTCGGTACTCCTCCTGAACCACACCTCCTGGCTGGACGTCTTCGCCATCGCCGCCGCCGTGCCCGCCCGTTTCGTCTCCAAGGCCGAAATCCGCCGCTGGCCCGTCTTCGGCTGGCTGGCCATCCTGGTAGGAACCATCTTCATCGAACGCGGTCGCCGCCACGCGGTGATGCGCACCGTCCACGAAGTGTCCGACCGCCTGCGCTCCGGCCTGACCATCGCGATCTTCCCGGAAGGCACCACCACCGACGGCTCGATGCTGCTGCCGTTTCACGCGAACCTGGTGCAGCCCGCGCTCGACCTGGGCGCGCCCCTGCGTCCGGTCGGGATCCGCTTCACCCAGCGCGGCGAGTTCTCACGCGCCGCCATGTACATCGACGATATGACGATGATGCAGTCCCTGTGGCGGATCGTGACGGCGCCGTACCTCTCGGTCGAGCTGCACTGGCTGCCGCCGATCGACCCGCCGCCTACGAACCGCCACGCCGCCGCGCGCGCAGCCCGCGCCGCCATCGCGCACGCGCTCGACATCCCGCTGGAGGAACACGAGCTGCTCGCAAGCGAAGACAGCCTGCCTTCCCCCCTCCCGCTCGCCGGAGAGGGGCAGGGATGACAGCCGCCAAGAGGTGACCGGTCGCCCCTCGCCCGCGCAAGCGGGAGAGGGGAGGGGGTGAGGGCGCTCCGATGCCGTCAGCGAGGCAACGTGCCTTCAATGGCATGTGCGCCGCATGCAAGTAGTCTGGCGACATGTATTGCGAAAATGCCAGAATAGTAATACCCTTGCCGCATGAAGACGATCACCGTGAAGCTTCCCGAGGCGCTCGCAGCGTGGCTTTCGCGCTACTCGCGCAGGCTCGGCCGGCCCCAATCCGATGTCGTCCGCGAGGCGCTTCAACGGGTCAGCGCGGGCACGAGTGGCGCCAGCTGTCACGACGCATTCGCGGATGTGTGCGGCGTCATCGAAGGGCCTAAGGACTTGTCGACCAATCCGAAGCATCTCTCCGGATTCGGTGAATGACCCGGATCATTGTCGACACCGGACCACTTGTCGCGTACTTCAACCGTCGTGACCGATGGCATCCCTGGGTGGTCGAGCAGATGTCCGCACTGAGTCCTCCGTTGGTGACTTGCGAGCCTGTGCTTACGGAGGCATGTTTCCTGATGCAACGTGCCGGCGGCAGGCCTGCGGACCTGATACGCAAGGTCGCACAGCGGAATCTGGAGATCGGCGTCGACCTCGCGGACGACGCATCAGCCATCGAGTCGCTGATGCAACGGTATGCAGACACGCCCATGTCCCTGGCAGACGCCTGCCTCGTGCGTCTCACCGAGCGGCTGCCGGATTGCCGGTTGTTCACGCTGGACGCTGACTTCGAGCATTACCGCCGAAGCGGGCGACACTTGATCCCGCTGCTGCGCCCGACCTGAGGCGCATTTTGCGGTAGCCGGAACAGCGAAGATCGAGATGGTCGGGTAGCTTTCCATCCATCCTCCCCCTCCCGTTCCCCGGAGAGAGGCGGGGCTGAGGGCGATCGAGTAGTTCCTCGGCTCGCCTTCGCCATTTCAGATGCAATAGTGCATATAAGAACACTTATTGCACATAAGAGTTCCTATAAGAACTCTTATCGCCTTCCAAGCTTGACAGAGTCAACGCGACTTACCTATAATGCAGCGTAAAAGAACGCTTAATTCATGTAAGCGTTCCTAGGAGAACTCTTATGGGAAAACCGCTGCCTCTTCCGGTCACCCGAGCCATCACGAAGCTTGGAGCCGACTTGTCGCTTGCAAGGCGCCGGCGTGGCTTATCGCAGGCCATGTTGGCTGAGCGCATCGGTAGCTCGACCATGACCGTGCGCCGCATGGAGGAAGGCAAGCCCAGCATTTCGCTGCAGCACCTCGCTCGCGCCCTTCATGTCTTTGGCGAGCTGGACCGGCTCGGCAACCTGTTGGACTCGTCCGAGGACCGCATAGGGCTCACGCTTATGGACGAGCGGGTGCCCGTGCGGGTGCACGTGCCAAAACAAGGCAAGGACATCGGAGCCTTGTGATGGCGACTGCGACGAAGAAATCGGCGCAGGCCGCGAGTCGAACTGCGAAAACGCAGCTCGACGTCTGCATCGGTAAAGATGGCCTGCCCGTGGGCGAACTCACCTACGTGAAGGACGGAGCGCGCGAGTATTCGGCCTTCGCTTATGACGAAAGATGGCTTCGCAGTGCCAATCGCTTCGCGGTTTCTCCTGACCTGGAGCTCAGTCCTGGCCACCAGGTTCGCAAGGTCCCGAGCAAAGACGACTCCTGCTTCTTTCTCGCACTCGCCGACACCGAGCCCGACGCGTGGGGACGGCGCATCATCACGCGCGCGCATGCCAAGGCGCGCAAGCTCGACTCCACACTCAAGGCTTTGACCGAGTTGGACTACCTGTGCGCCGTCGATGACTTCAGCCGCGTCGGAGCGCTGCGGCTGCGCGGCGCCCAGGGCGAATTTCTGCGCACGGTCGAGCAAGGTAAGCGCGCAACGCCGCCACTACTGGAACTCGAGCGCATGTTCGAGGCAAGCCGTGCTGTCGAACGCAGCCAGGAATCGACGCAGGACCTGGCGTATTTGCAGGGCAAAGGCACTTCGCTGGGCGGCATGCGGCCGAAGTGCACCGTGCTGGATGAGGATGGAACGCTGGCCATCGGCAAGTTTCCAAGCGTGAAGGACGAGCGCACCGTCACGCGTGGGGAGGTGCTCGCGTTGCGCCTGGCCCAACGCGCTGGCATCCAGATCGCGCTTGCTCGCATCGTGCTCGTCCAAGGCACACCGGTGGCCGTCATCAGCCGGTTCGACCGGACCGCACAGCACGCGCGAATTCCGTACCTGTCTGCTGCCTCGATGCTTCAGGCAAGCCGCAACGACGAGCGCACTTACACCGAGGTGGTCGACGCCATGAACGCCAAGTGCGTTTCGGCGAAGGTCGATGCGCAGCAGCTGTGGCGTCGGTTGGCGTTCAACCATCTCATCACCAATATCGACGACCACCTGCAGAATCTCGGTTTTCTGCATGTTGGCAACGGCCTGTGGCGCTTGGCGCCCGCGTTCGACCTGAATCCCTTCCCGGACAAAGACCGTGAGTCCAAGACATGGCTGAGCGAAGACACCGGCCCCATCACCTCAGTCGAAACCCTGCTCGAAAAGGCGGCCTACTTCTACCTGGAAAGGGGGGCTGCCTTGTCCATCCTGGGCGAAGTGCATGCTGCCGTCAGCGGCTGGCGTGACGTCGCAACGAGCACCGAGGTTGGGCTGACGACAGCGGAAGTCGACGACTTCGCGCCGGCATTTGAGCACCCCGAGATGAAAGCAGCCCAAGCGTTACTTACTCACTGAGCGCGCGCCGTCTTAACCCGGCCTTCGATACCCAGGACACTCGACCCGATACACCACGCGCTCCGGCCAGCTCATCGCGCTCAGTTGCTCGCCCCACAGGCACCCGGTATCCAGGCAGATCGTATCCTCGCGCAGCATCAACCCCAGCGTCGACCAGTGCCCGAACACGACCGGCGTGCCGCGGCTGGCGCGCTGCGGGTGTTCGAACCAGGGGACCCAGCCGGGCGGCGCCTGCTCCGGCGCCACCTTGATCCGGAAATCCATCGTGCCGTCGTCGCTGAGATAACGGGCCCGCGTCAGCGCATTCAGGATGCATCGCAGCCGGTCCGCCCCGGTCAGCCCGTCGTCCCAGCGCGCCGGCTGGTTGCCGTACATCGTGGCGAGGAAACCGCGGCAGTCCGGACCGCCCAGCATCTGCTCGACCTCGTGCGCCAGCTCCAGCGTGCGTTCAACGGTCCACGGCGGCAGGACCCCGGCATGCACGAACAGCGCGCCCTGCTCGAAATGCGCCAGCGGCCGCTGGCGCAGCCAGTCGAGCAGCTCGTCGGCGTCGGGTGCGTCCAGGATCTCCTGCAAGGTGTCATCGTGGTGTTGCGGGCGGATTGCCGCGGCCACCGCCAGAAGGTGCAGATCGTGGTTGCCAAGCACCGTTGTGGCCCGCGAGCCGAATGCGCGCACTCGGCGCAAGGCGGCCAGCGACTGCGGTCCGCGATTGACCAGGTCGCCCAGGAACAGCAGCCGATCGGTGCCCGGAGCGATGGCGAGCAGCTGCTGCAGGCTGTCGTCGCACCCCTGCAGGTCGCCGATGACCAGCAGGCTCATCGCCGTGGGGCGGACGCGGTCGCGCGCCGGCGCCGGATCAGCCGGGCCGGGAACAGGAAAAGCACGAGATACCCCAGCGCGGCGGCCACGTACGTGGCGAACAGCCACGAGTCGGGCACGCCGGCCGCCCACCCGAGCGTGCCGACCGCACCCAGCGCCAGGTTCGCGCCCAGCAGCAGCGCCACCGCGCGCCCTGGCGGCACGCCCCGGCGCAGCAGGATGTGGTGGATATGGGCCCGGTCGGGCGCGGCCGGATCGCGCCGCCGCAGGATGCGGCGCACCGTCACCGTGAAAAGATCGAACAGCACGATGCCGGTCACCCACAGCATCACGACCGGCGGCACGCGCGCGCGGTCGCCCTGGGTGAGCCCGATCGAGTACCAGGCGACCACGAACCCGAGCACCAGGCTGCCGGTGTCTCCCATGAAGGTGCGGCGATGGCCGCGCCACGGATGCGGCAGGTTGAACACCAGAAACCCGCCCAGCGCGCCCAGCAGCACCACCAGGATCTTCAGCGAAAACACGTCACCCGCCCACCCTGCGAACCCGGCGAAATAGCACAGCATCACGAACACGACACCCCCGGCCAGGCCGTCCAGGCCGTCCAGCATGTTGATGCCGTTGATCAGCGCCACGGTCGCGAACACCGTGAGCGGGATGCCCCAGTTCATCAGGGCAATGTCGCCGCGGCCGAACAGGTCCCCCAGGTGGGTCAGGAAGTGGCCGGCCCAGGATGCCATCAGCACCGCCGCCAGGACCTGCACCCCGAGCTTGGAGCGCGGCGAGACCTCGCCGATGTCGTCCAGCACCCCGATCAGGGCCAGCAGCGCCATCGAGACGAGCAGCACCATCTGATCCTTCAGCGCTGGCAGCGACAGTGCCAGCGCCAGGAAGAAACCGACCGTCATCGAGATGCCGCCCGTGAGCGGCACCGCCGCGCCGTGGCGCTTGCGCCCGCCGGGATCGTCGACCAGCCCGAAGCGGTGCGCCGGCCGGCGCATCCACAGGATCAGCAGCGCCGTCAGGAAGAACGCCAGGAGGGCCTGAACGAAGAAGGTCACCGCGTGCTCCGCAGCCGCTCCAGCAGCGAGGTGGTGGAGCGGTCGTGCTCGAAACGGATCGCCAGCACGCGCGCATTCCAGGTGCGCGCCAGCTGCGCCTCGGCAGTCGACTCGATCGAGTAGTCGCCGCCCTTGACGTAGATCTCGGGCCGCACGATCTGCAGCACCGGCAGCGGCACGCTCTCGTCGAAGACCGTCACCAGCGTCACGCTCTCCAGCGCTGCCAGGATCGCGGCGCGGTCCTGTTCGGCGTTGATCGGCCGGTCCGCGCCCTTGCCCAGCAGTCGCACCGACGCATCCGAGTTCACCGCCACCACCAGGCTCGCGCCCAGTGCGCGCGCCCGCGCCAGGTACGTCACATGGCCGCGGTGCAGCAGGTCGAACACGCCGTTGGTCAGCACGATCGGCCGCGCCAGCGCCTTCACGCGCGCGGCGAGCTCCCCGCGCGGAACGATCTTGGATTCGAACGCGGGCGCGGTGGCCTCAGACATCGAGGGCCTCGCGCAGGCTTGCAAAGCGCGCTTCGACCAGCCCGGGCGCGCAGTCGTCCGGCGGTACCGCGCGCCCGTCCTTGCCCAGCAGCACCCGATGGGAGATGCCGGCCGCTTGCGCCGCCTGCAGGTCCTCGCACTTGTCGCCGTAAAAGACGGATTGCTGAAGATCGATCGCCAGCTCGCGCGCCGCCGCCAGCAGCATTCCCGGCTGCGGCTTGCGGCAATCGCACCGGTCGTCGGGGTGGTGGGGGCAGAAGTACACGCCCGCCAGCGGCGCTCCAGCTTCCTCGAAGCGCTCCCGCATCCAGGCGGTCAGCGCGTGGAAATCCCGCTCCGTATAGCGCCCCCGCCCGATGCCCGACTGGTTGGTCGCCACCACCAGCAGCCAGCCGCGCCGGACCAGCTCGCGGCAGGCCTGCAGCGTGCCCGCAACAAACTCGAATTCCTCGACCCGATGCACATACCCCGAATCGACGTTGATCACCCCGTCGCGATCGAGAAACGCCGCCCGCCGCATCTAGTTGCTCGGCCCGATCGCCCCTCGCCCGCGCAGCGGGAGAGGGGAGGGGGAGAGGGCGCTCGACCGCATCAAGTCACGAAGTTCGCTTTACCGAGGGGAAGGGGGAGAGGGCGCCCACCCTCAAGCATGCCTCAACAGCCACCGCACATACGCCGCCACCCCCTGTTCGACCGTCATCATCGACTCCGCATACTCGGCATTCCGAAGCCTTGTCAGGTCCGCCTGCGTGTACGCCTGGTAGCGGTCGCGCAAATCGATCGGAAACTCCACATATTCGATCGTCCCCTGCGCCACCGCCTGCTTCAACTGCAACGCCGGCTGCCCGTTGGCCTCGCGCAACGAGTTGATCACCGCCAGCGCCACCTCGTTGAAGCTCTGGGCCCGCCCGGTTCCGACATTGAAGATCCCGCTCACCGGCTGGTTCCAGAAATGCAGGTTCGCCCGGACCGCGTCGTCCACGTGGATGAAATCGCGGCGCTGCTCGCCGTCGGAATAGCCGTGGCTGCCCTGGAACAGCTTGACCCGGCCTTCGCGCCGGAACTGGTGGTAGTGGTGGAAAGCCACCGACGCCATCCGCTCCTTGTGCCGTTCGCGCGGGCCGTACACGTTGAAATAGCGCAGCCCCACGACCGGGGTCCTGAGCGTGGGCAGCGCGCGCCGCACCGCCTGGTCGAACAGGAACTTGGAGTACCCGTAGATGTTCAGCGGGCGCTCGTACATCCGTTCCTCGACGAAGATCGGACCCATTCCGTACACGGAGGCCGACGAGGCGTAGATCAGCGGCACGTCGGCGCGCTGGCACCACTGCAGCATCTCCATCGAGTACCGGAAGTTGTTTTCCATCATGAAACGGCCGTCGCTGGCCAGCGTGTCGGAGCAGGCCCCCTGATGGAATACGGCCACCGGGCGCGCGAAATCGCCGCGCCGCACGCGCTCCAGGAAATCGCGCTTGTCCAGGTAATCCGAGATCTCGCAGTCGACCAGGTTGCGGAACTTGTCGGCCCGCTCCAGGTTGTCGACCGCGACGATGTCCGTCTCGCCGCGCTCGTTCAACGCCCTGACCAGGTTCGCCCCGATGAACCCAGCCGCGCCGGTGACAACGATCATAGTGAACGAGTACCTTGAATATGGTATACAATGGATTTTGCGTCGCCAGATTCTGCCACGGCCGCCCAAGGTTAAGCACGGATGGGGGTCCCGCCCCGGGGCTACGGCCTCGAGCTGACACGAGCGTTCGAGCCTCCGTCCAGGGCAATGAGAAGCGTTTGATCTGGATCTAGCCGGACTCTTTTCTCGTTACCCACAATCGATCGGTGATATCCAATCCCGAAAAGACGTCCCGCGCTCGAGCCATGGTCTCGATTCCCGCATTCATGTCGCCTCCCCGCCGCCTGCTGGCGATAGCCGGCACCGGCCTGGTGGTGATGTTCGCCGACACCGACGCCGGCAGCGTGATCACGGCCGCGCAGAGCGGCGCCCAATGGGGCTACAAGCTGCTGCTGCTGCAGCTGCTGCTGGTGCCGGTGCTGTACCTGGTGCAGGAGCTCACGGTGCGCCTGGGGCTGGTCACCGGGCGAGGGCACGGCGAACTGATCCTGCAGCGCTTCGGGCGCGGCTGGGCCTGGCTGTCGGTGAGCACGCTGGCGGTCGCCTGCGTGGGCGCCCTGGTGTCGGAGCTGAGCGGCCTGGCCGGCGTCGGCCTGCTGTACGGCGTGCCCCGCTGGGCCAGCATGGTGATGGTGGTGGGCGGCCTGGTGACCATGGTGTGGACGGCCTCGTACCGCTCGATCGAGCGCGCCGCGCTCGCCTTCGGCGCCTTCGAGCTGGCCTTCATCGCGATCGCCTGGGCGGTGCACCCCGAGGGCCGGGAGCTGCTGCACGGCCTGTCGAATGTGCCGCTGGGCGATCGCAACTACCTGTACCTGGTCACCGCCAACATCGGCGCGGTCATCATGCCCTGGATGATCTTCTACCAGCAGTCGGCCGTGGTCGAGAAGCGGCTCGACGTGCGGGCGCTGCGCGCGATCCGGATCGAGACCGCGCTGGGCGCCGTGCTGACCCAGGCGATCATGTGCGGCGTGCTGATCGCCGTGGCGGCCACCATCGGCCGCGCCCATCCGCATACGCCGCTGCAGACCGTGCAGCAGATCGCCGGAGCGCTCACGCCGTACCTGGGCGAGCGGGTCGGGCAGGCCGTGTTCGCCTGCGGCATCGCCGGAGCGGCGATGGTGGCCACGATCGTGGTGGCGCTGACGGCCGCCTGGGGCGTGGGCGAGGTGGCGGGCTATCGCCGTTCGCTGGCCGACCACCCGCGCGAGGCGCCCTGGTTCTATGGGATCTTCACGGCCTGCCTGGTGCTGGCAGGCCTGCTGGTGGCGTGCAAGGAGAACCTGGTGGCCCTGAGCGTCGGGGTCCAGGTGATGAACGCGCTGCTGCTGCCGATCGTGCTCGGATTCCTGTTCGCGCTGGCCAACCGCAGCCTGCCCGAGGCCTACCGCCTGAAAGGCGTGCAAGCGGTGCTGGTGGGAGCGGTGATGGCGGCGACGGCCGGATTCGGCGTTTACGCGGCCTTCAACAGCATCTTCTCGTAGAACTCCCTCGCCTGCGAGAGGGGAGAGGCAACTACCGCCGGTGGACACGAGGTAGGACATCCCGGAGTGAGAATTCTCCGGATTTCACTCCCTCAAACCTTGCCGAGAGGAGCGAGGGCGGCCCTACCGCCGACGGGCGTGTCTGCGCGCGGAAAATATTCGCCTCGGGTGACCGCATTCGGGCGACGACGGGTGCCCGGTGCTTCGTGCGTCTCCTATACCATATTTGATATATATATAATATAGGATGTGGCAGATTGAGGAGCACCGCCGCGTCGACAAGCAATTGTCCGGACGCGTTCCGATCGAGATACTTAAACATTACGAAAAGTGGAAAGACATCGCGCGCCTTTCGGGGCCGCCAGGGTTGCGCGAAATCAAGGGTTTCAACGATGAATCTCTCTCGGGGAAATGGAAGGGGCATCGATCATCGAGGCTCGGGTTGCAGTGGCGGGTGATCTACCGGGTCCTGGCCGATGCACTGTTGATCAGAGTGGCGCATGTGACACCGCACGACTATCGAGCCGTGAAATGAAGGACTATCGTGCTGCCAGGAAACGGGTCGACGTCTCCGTCGGAGAGTCGGTTCGCATCCTGCGTGAGATGCAGGAACTGAGCCAGAGCCAATTGGCTCGATTGACGGGGATTCCCCAGGCAACGATCTCGGCGATCGAGAACGATCGCGTCAATCTGGGCGTGGAGCGGGCGAAGGTCCTCGCACGCGCGTTGAAGTGCCACCCGGCGGTCCTCGTGTTTCCAGGCTGGGGAGTTCCCCTGTAATCGGTTGCCTAGATTCGGCGCGCGCATCCCGAAGGGCCCGGAGTGACGGCGCCCTGATCCAAAGTCCGACCGCGCCATCCAATCTGGCGAAACTCCTGTCGAACTTATCGATAGAGCAGGCGGATGCGTTGCTGCGCGACATTGGCGTCATCGCCAATGAGATCAGTCTCCCCTCTCCCACGCGAGTGGGGGAGGGGCCGGGGGTGAGGGCGGACGTCCACTGCCGGCGCTCGAGACGCATCTGGAGCTTCTGACCGGCGCCGCGATGATCAAGCGGCTCAAAGGCGAGCAGGGGCTGAGTCCCTACTCTCCCCTCTCCCGCTTGCGGGAGAGGGGCCGGGGGTGAGGGCGTGCTGATCTAAACGCCGCAGGCGCCGTCCAGTTTGGTGAAACTTCTGTCGAATGTACCGACAGGCAAGTGGCCGGCCTTGCGCGCGATCTCCAGCACCAAGCAATCCGAGAATCCCAGCAACGGACGAGCCCGAAAGCTCTGCAGCGCGGCAGCCACGACGTCCGCATCCTGAAGCGTCAGGCTTTCATGGTTCAGCAACAGGTCGATGGCGCTTCCAATTTGCGCCGGCGTTCGCTCGTAAACCGCGTCCAGCACCCAAAGCGTCTCGGCCAACACGAGGTGCGACACCCACGCCCCGCTCACGATGAAAGCCTCTGCTGCAGTGACTTGGGCGTCGTCGTCCCGTACCAGCAACCGCACCAATGCGTTGGTATCAACGGCGCGCATGTTTCTGGCGCATGCGCTTGCGGATCCCCTTCTTCACAGGAGCCGAAGTCTTCGGTTTTTCATCCGGGAACAGGGTTTCGTGCACTTCCAACGACGAATGCCTTCCCGCCCGGCGAACGACCACTTGATCGTTGCTCTCATCCCATTCGAGGACCGAGCCCGGACCGACGCCAAGCATTTTGCGTATCTCGGCGGGAACCGAGATCTGACCTTGGGCAGTAATTTTCGACTGGGCGATCGCCATCAGAGTACATTACCCTGGTAATTTATCATCGTCAACTACCGTTGACCGTAACGACGTGGGACTTCAGTGCGGTTTTCTCCCGCTTGTGGGAGAGGGGCCGGGGGTGAGGGCGAGAGAACGCGAACGGCTTCAGCCGCCCGCGCCGAACAACTCTTCGTAATTCACTGTCGCTGTCCCCAACTTACCCACCACAATGCCACCCGCCCGATTGGCCAGCCGCACCGCTTCCCGCAGCTCCGACCCTGCCGCCATCATCGTGGCAAGCACCGCGATCACCGTATCCCCCGCGCCCGACACATCGAACACCTCGCGCGCCTGCGCCGGCACGCTCCACGCGCCCTGATCGGTAAAGAGCGTCATCCCCTCCTCGCTGCGCGTCAGCAGCACCCCCTGAAGGTTCAACTCCGCGCGCAGCTTCTCTGCGCGCCGCTCCAGGTCCGCCTCGTCGCGCCAGCGCCCCACCACCTCGCGCAGCTCGGCCCGGTTCGGCGTGATCAGGGTGGCGCCCGCATAGCGGGAGTAATCCTCGCCCTTCGGGTCGACGATCACCGGGCGCCCCGCGCCCCGCGCCGCCTCGATCATCCGGGCGATGTGGGCGAGCCCACCTTTCCCGTAGTCCGACAGCACCACCAGGTCGTGCGTCTCCAAAAGACTCTGGAACTGCTGGAAATGCGCCGCCAGCACCTCGGCCACGGGCGCGCTCTCGAAGTCGATCCGCGCGATCTGCTGGCGGCGCCCGATGACGCGCAGCTTCACCGTGGTCGCCAGCGTGGCGTCCACGTGCAGGTAATCCGCGACTCCGGAGCGCTGCAGCAGCGTCGCCACCGCCCGTCCCGGCTCGTCGTTGCCAACCACGCTCAGGAGCCCCGCTCCAGCCCCCAGCGCCGTGACGTTGCGGGCCACGTTGGCGGCGCCTCCGAGCCGCTCCTCGGTGGTGGCAATCCGCACGACCGGTACGGGCGCCTCCGGCGAGATCCGCTCGACGTCGCCGAACCAGTAGCGGTCCAGCATCACGTCGCCCACGACCAGCAGGCGGACACGGCGCAGCGAAGAGGCGTCGATTGGCGACCCGTGAGGGGCCCTGGCGGATGGATTCATGTCTGTCGGCATATCCTCAAGTCAGCTCTTCGAATTGCTCGATCGCAGAGACGCGCTGCGACCCGCCGCTAAGATGCCGCGCGCGCGAAAGCCCTGCATCGATCACGTCGATCATCCGCTGGCGGTAGCGATCGCTTGAAAAGTGCCGCTCGTAGAATGCGGCCGCAGCGGTGTTCTTCTGCCAGTCGGGGCTGTCCGCGGCCGTGACCATCGCAGCCGCAAATTCGTCAGGCGCATCACAGACCGACAGCGCTTCGCAATCCGAACTGCCTTCAGGGAGGCCTCGCGCCGTCAAAGTCGTCGCGATGACCGACCTGCCGGCACACAGCGCCTCGATCAGCTTGATGGACGCGCCAGTGCCTTTGATCGCCGGCGCCAGCACGATCCGCGATCCGCTGTAGATCGGCGCGATGTCATCGACTTCGCCGAAAAACAGGCTGGCATTGGCCGCGAACAGCTGCGGCTCGTAGCGGCGAACCAGCTCCGCCACCCGCCCGACGATCGCGATCCGGAAGGATCGGGCACGGACGCGCGGGAAGATTTCACGCAGCAGCCAGGTCACGCTCGCCAGATTTCCGACATTGTGGTTGCCGATGTATACGAAATCCCAGGAAATGGCGTGCCGCGCTCCCCGCAGCGAGCGAAGCGTCTGTTCCGTCTCGGGTGCGACCGCGGGTGGCACCAGTTCGTGCCGAATCGCGGGCAACCTTTGCGCGAAGAAATCCAGATCCGGCTTCGTGTAATGCACCAGCACATCGGCCTGCCGCAGGAGCGAAAGCTCGGCCCTCAACAACGCCGAGCCCTCATCCGTTCTGCGAGTAAAGGGATTTAGCCGTCCCGAGATCAGGAACGCATCGGACTGGACGTCCTGCGTATCGCATACGACCAGCGGCCTTGAGCCCTGTTTGCGGCTCACAAGCATCGCGACCTTTGCGCCGAGGATCATTTCGAAAGCATGATTCACGTGCACGACGTCTATCGGGTGCCCGTGCAGGAACTCGCCGAGGCTGGGCGGAAGCCTCGAGTTGCCCGCAACCCGCGCCATGATCGACATGGCGTCGTCCATATCCGCAACCATCCAGTCGTAGAAACTTCGCGTGATCAGGGGCCTCATGGTGTCGCCGGTTCGACCATAGTCGACGCAAGCGGCGCCCGGAAACGACATTGCGGCCACTGCGTCGGCCCAAAACCCGGACTCCGAAGCGGCGTGCGCCCGCTCCGTCGGCCCCAACAGTAGAAAGACCCGCCGGCCGCCCTGCATATGCGCGCCGACCTGGTTGGCGAATATGTTGGAACTGCCACAACGCGGCCAGGGCGGCGCGACCAGCACGACGCCGCCCTCGCGACCATTAAGCATCCGCGCCTCGCGACTCGATGGTTCTCAGGAGATGGGACACAACGGAAAGCAGTTTATTCCAGGTCGCCTCCCGGCCGCAGAGGGATGCGGTCCGCGGCTATGATTCGCGAAGCCCGCCTGATGGTGCAGCCGGTGGAAAAGAAGATTGTGGGTGAAGACGGTCGACAATGCGATGAGGCGAGGCTGATGCCTCCCGAGAACGTGACAGCCGGTCCCAAGACCGCCGAGCCCGACAGCGGTGACGCGGACCGGTCGGTGGCCCTGCTCGCCAGGGCATTGCTGGAACTGACGCAGGCAAGAAACGCCGTCGCGGAAGCCGAAGCAGAGCGTGCACGCCTGCAGGCGGATCTTGCCGACGCACAGCGTGACCTTGCGCTCTGGTCCGCTCGCGCCAGAGAGTCGTCGAGCGAGCTTCAGTTCGTCTTGCAGTCGAGGTCATGGCGGTTGACACGCCCCCTGCGCGTCCTCGGAAAGATCGCCCGGGGCGACTGGCCGGCGCTCAAGGCGGGCGTGCGGCCGCATTTCCTGCGACTGAGCCGCAAGATTTACAAAGACATTCCGATTTCGCCCCGGATCCGTGCGCGATTGGCCGAGTTCGCATTCCGCGTGGCGGGGCCCATGTTCGAGGGCGTCGTCGCATATGACAACTGGAAACGCTCCCGTCAGGGCCTGCGGTCGACCCGACCGAGCGGGTCGCTGTCGACAGAAGCACGCGATCTCGTTGCCAAGCTTCGAATCCCCGAACATGCGGATCCGGAAGTGTCGGTCCTGATTCCGGCTTACGGGAACCTCTCCCTCACGTTGGCGTGCCTGCAGTCGATTTGTGAACACCCTCCGATCGCTTCCTTCGAGGTCGTTGTCGTCGAGGACGGCTCGGGCCAGGAGAACATGCGCGCGCTCGCGGACGTGCGCGGTCTGCGATACGAGGAGAACCCCGAGAACCTCGGATTCGTGCGTTCCTGCAACCGCGCCTCGATGCTCGCGCGCGGCAGATACCTGTACTTTCTCAACAACGACACCCAGGTGAGGCCCGGCTGGCTGGATGCGCTGCTGAACGTGTACTCCAGCCATCCGGCGGTGGGGCTGGTCGGATCCAAGCTGATATACCCGGATGGACGTCTGCAAGAGGCAGGCGGGATCATCTGGCGGGACGGCAGTGCCTGGAATTTCGGACGACTGGATGATCCGGGGTCGAGCGAATTCAACTACGTGAAGGAGGTCGACTACTGCTCGGGCGCCTCGATTCTGATCCGCAAGGACTTTTTCGAGAGCCTCGGTAGATTCGATGAGCGCTACGCGCCGGCCTATTGCGAGGACGCGGACCTTGCGTTCCGGGTTCGCGAGGCCGGCCTGAAGGTGTATTACCAGCCGGATTCGGTCGTCGTGCACCACGAAGGCGCCTCGCACGGAACGACGCTTGCGGCTGGAACCAAGGCCTACCAGTCCGTCAATCAGCAAAAATTCGTCGAGCGCTGGCAAGCCGTCCTGGCGCGCGACCACTTCGACTATGGCAAAGGTCTTTTCTTCGCACGCGATCGGACTTCCTCGAAGCCTTGCGTCATTGTCGTCGATAAGCGAACCCCGCAGCCGGACAAGGACGCGGGTTCACGCGCGATACTGCATATTCTCCGGTCCTGCCTGGATCTCGGAATGAACGTGAAGTTCTGGCCGGACAACTTGTGGTTTGATCCGGTCTACGGGCCGCCGCTCCAGCAGCTGGGGATCGAGGTCTTTCACCAGGTGAGGGGCGGCTCGATCGCTTTCGCGGAGTGGTTGCAGGAAAACGGCCGTTACGTCGATTGCTTCCTGCTGTCTCGGCCGGAGGTGGCCTCGCACCTGATAGGAGCGATACGCCGCCACTCGCAGGCCAGGATCATCTACTACGGACACGACATCCACTACCTGCGGCTGCGCGAGCAGTTGCGGATCTTCCCCAGGGATTCTCGCGTCAGGAAGGACGAGGCATCCTTTCGAGCGATGGAGCACGAGGTGTGGAAATCCGTAGACGTGATCTACTATCCCTCCGACAGCGAAACGGACCTCGTGCGTCAGTGGTTGCACGAGCACGATCTGACGCGGATCAAGGCGGCGACGGTGCCGCTGCTGGCATTCGACGACATTCCCGAGCGCCCCGCCGCGAACCTGTCGATGCGACAGGGATTGCTTCTTGTCGGCAGCTTTGCTCATCCGCCGAACGTGGATGGCGCGGCGTGGTTCGTGGGGGAGGTGCTGCCGGTGCTGACGCAACGGGTTCCCGATGTCCATCTGTTCATCGTCGGATCCAATCCTCCCGCTCAGGTCACGCGGCTGGCGGGCACCAGTGTCACGGTCGCCGGATCCGTCAGCGACGACGAATTGGCTGCGTACTATCGGCGCTGCAGGGTCGCGGTTGCTCCATTGCGCTTCGGGGCCGGCCTGAAAGGCAAGGTGATCGAGGCAATGCGGTTCGGCCTTCCCATCGTCACCACCCCGGTCGGACTGCAGGGTATGAACGGTGCGGCCGGTTTCGTGCCCGCCGTTCCGGGCGCCAACGCGATGGTCGATGCCATCGCGCGGCTGATCCTTGACGACGAATCCTGGAGTAATCAATCGCTCCAGCAGCAGGAATTTGTGCGAGCGAGGTTCTCCGGCGACTCGCTGCGCTCAGTTCTGAGAAGCGATCTGCTCCCGGCGCCAGGCGCCGTGACTGGGTCCGCCGTTAAGAACGGCTAACTGCGCGTCGACCATCTCGGCGACCATCGCGTCGAAGCCGATAATGGGCTCCCAGCCCAATTCGCGCTTCGCTTTCGACGCATCGGCGACAGTAGGGCCGGTCTCGCTAGGGCGCAGGAAACGCGGGTCCACGGTCACGTGTTCGCGCCAATCGTGCCCGACATACTGGTATGCGGCATCGCAAAGCTCGCGCACCGTACGCAACTTGCCGGTGCCGATCACATAGTCATCCGGAGCGGCTTGCTGCAGCATGCGCCGCATTGCCTCGACGTAATCGCGAGCGTGACCCCAATCCCGTGCAGCGTCCAGGTTTCCAAGAGCGAGCTTGCCTCCTCGTACTACGGGCTCACCTTCCTCGTTCAGCAGGTTGGAATCCCGAATGCCGAGCTTGGCGCATGCGGCCCCGTAGGAGACCTTCTGGGTGAGGAAGTTCATCCGTCGAAGCGGGCTCTCATGGTTGAACAGGATGCCGCACGAGATGAACAGTCCGTAGCTGTTGCGGTAAACGTGCGCCATCTGGTGCGCGTAGACCTTGGCAACTGCGTAGGGGTTGGCCGGATTGAATGGCGTGGCCTCGTTCTGCGGCGATTCGAGCACGGCGCCGAACATTTCGGAGGACGACGCGTGATAGACGCGGCATTTAGGCCCAAAGCGGCGCGCGGCCTCGAAAAGCCGGTGCGCGCCCATTGCGGTGACCTCGCCCGTTTCGAGGGACTGCGCCCAGGAGGCGCCGGGCGCGGACAGCGCGGCTAAGTTGTACAACTCGTCGGGCTGGTAATTCAGCAGCGCATCGGTCAGGTCGACCGAATCGGCCGCATCTCCGTAAACCACTTTGATGCGCTTGTACAACCGGTGCAGATCCGTTCTGGCGAGAATCGACGGCCGGCGCCCGAATCCCACGACCTCGTACCCACGCTCGAGGAGATTCTCGGCGAGCAGGACGCCGTCCTGGCCGGTGATGCCGGTGATCAGTGCGCGTGGCATGACGGCATTCGGAGAAAATCCTGATAAGCGGTGGCGATGCCGTCGCGAATCGGAATCGTCGGAGCCCAACCCAGCGACTTGATCCGCGACACGTCCATCACCTTGCGCGGCGTCCCGTCGGGCATGCTGCGGTCGTAGACGAAGTCACCTTGGAACCCGACCACCTCCGCAACGGTCGCGGCAAGCTCCCGGATCGTCAGGTCTTCGCCAGTGCCGATGTTGATCAGCGGGCACACCGCCGAGTCCGTCAGGGATTCGTAACGCTCGTCGTCCAATGTGGCCAGGAATACCACGGCTCGCCCGAGATCGTCCGCGTGCAGGAACTCCCGTTTGGGTGCTCCCGACCCCCAGATCACGATCTGCCGGGCGCCGCTGATCTTGGCCTCGTGCGCCTTGCGCATCAGCGCGGGCAGCACGTGGGAACTCCTCAAATCGTAGTTGTCACCCTGCCCGTAGAGGTTGGTCGGCATCGCCGCCAGATAACGTGTCCCAAACTGGCGATTCAGCGACCAGCACAGTTCTATGCCCGCGATCTTGGCAAGTGCGTAAGGGCGGTTGGTCGGTTCCAGCGGACCGGTTAGCAGGTATTCCTCACGGATCGGCTGCGGGCATTCGCGCGGGTAAATGCACGAGCTGCCAAGAAAGATCAGCCGGCGCACGGCAAAGGCGTGTGCCGATTCGATTACATTGGTCTGGATCTTCAGGTTCGACAGGATGAAATCGGCCGGGTACGAGTTGTTGGCCGCGATTCCACCGACTCGCGCCGCTGCAAGAAACACGAGCTCGGGGCGCTCGCTCTCGAAGAAGCGCCGCGTCGCTGCGGCGTCCTCCAGGTCGAGTTCGCCATGCGTTCGACTGACGAGATTCGAATAGCCGCTCGCCGTCAACGCGCGAACGATCGCACTGCCAGCAAGCCCGCGGTGGCCCGCGACATATATCCGTGTGTTGCGGTTCATATCACTCGAGGCGATCCGCGGTCCGATACCCGTGCCGGCGAACCAACTGGTCGCGTTCCGCCGCCTTTAGATCCTCGCGCACCATCTCGGCAACCAGATCGGCGAAACCGATTTTCGGCGTCCAGCCCAGTCTTTCCTTTGCCTTGCTGGCGTCTCCAAGCAGCGTCTCGACTTCGGCTGGACGGAAGTACCGCGGGTCGATGGAAACTACCTTGCGTCCGTTTCCGTCAAGCGCGTGCTCTCCCGCGCCGTCGCCCACCCACCTCAGATCGATGCCGAGCTCGCGCGCCGCGGCTTCGATGAATTCGCGCACGCTGTGCTGCACGCCTGTCGCAATGACGTAGTCCTCGGGCTTCGGTTGTTGCAGCATCAGCCACATCATCTCGACATAGTCGCGGGCGTGCCCCCAGTCGCGCCGCGCTTCCAGATTTCCGACGTACAGGCAATCCTGCAGACCGAGTTTGATCCGGGCAAGCGCTCGCGTGATCTTGCGCGTGACGAACGTTTCGCCCCGGACTGGTGACTCGTGATTGAACAGGATCCCGTTGCAGGCGTACAACCCGTATGCCTCGCGGTAGTTCACCGTGATCCAGTACGCGTACAGCTTCGCAACGCCATAGGGGGAACGAGGGTAGAAAGGCGTGCTCTCCTTCTGCGGCATTTCCTGCACGAGACCGAACAACTCGCTGGTGGAGGCTTGGTAAAAGCGAGTCCTTTTCTGCAGGCCGAGCGTGCGGATTGCCTCCAGTATGCGCAGCGCGCCCAGGCCATCGGCATTGGCGGTGTATTCCGGCTCCTCAAACGAGACAGCGACGTGGCTCTGGGCCGCGAGGTTGTAGATCTCGTCGGGTTGCACCTTCTGAATGATGTGAAGCAGCGACAGCGAGTCGGTCATGTCGCCGTAGTGCAAGATGAAATGCCGTCCGGACACATGCGGATCGACATACAGATGGTCGATGCGATCCGTATTGAACAGGGATGCGCGACGCTTGACTCCGTGAACTTCGTATCCCTTGTCGAGGAGGAATTCGGCCAGATAAGCGCCGTCTTGCCCCGTGATTCCAGTAATGAGAGCGGTTTTCATGTTGCTTGGTTCGACCTTGAAGGAGCCCTGTCCTGACCGCCGGCATTCTAAGGCCTTGGCGTCCGAGCGCTTTGGTTCTCTTCTACCTGCCGGTGAGCAGTCTCCGGATCATCCCCCGCGCCCTCTCGCCCAAACGGCGCAGGAACATCCGCAGCCTGTAGATTGAATAAGATGCTTCACAACGCCAACGCAACAGCGAGTGCCACGGTCCCCAGTACTTTCGACTGATGCGAATACAGATCTCCAGAACCTCTGCCTGAGTGCGTCGAGCCGATTTCGACGCAGGGTGCGTCCGGTACGTGCTCCATACTTGGTCGACCGCGTGGAACGGGAAGCATTTGCTGAAGCGGCAGAACAGGTCATAGTCGAGCGCGTGCTCCTCCTGAATATCGAACCCGCCGCATCGCTCCCAGACGCTCCGATGCCAGAAGACGGAGGGCTGCGGTATGGTGTTGTAGCCCCGCTTCCAGATCGCGAGCTGATCGAAATGACTTCTGAAACGCGAGGGATGCTCCCTGCCGGTCAGCCAGGGGTCGGTGCCGGTGAACGTGCAGCGGCCCATGACGATGAGCCTGTCGCGCTCTCTTCCAATCTCGGCTGCGACGCGATGTAGAACTCTCGGTAGAAGAGTGTCGTCCGAATTCAGAAAGCCCAGGATCTCGCCGCTGGTGCGTGCAAAGCCGCGGTTCAGTGCGTCTGCCTGACCAAGATCCTTTTCAATGAGCAGGCGAAATGTTTGCGGAAAGCGCTTCGCAAAGCCTTCGGCGACGGCGACCGATTCATCGCTCGAGCCCCCATCCTGAACTATGACCTCGAGATCCGGGTACTGCTGGTCCACCAGGCTCTGTAGAGTCTCACCCAGAAACGGCGCCTGATTCAAGGAGGGCACCACGATCGAGATTTTCGGCAACGGAGCCATTACTTAAGCTGTGCGACCATTCTGGATAGCCGCTGATGTTCCTATACTGGGTAAGGACGGTACAGGTATCGAAACGGTTGGGCGCGAATTCATACCAGGTCGAAGCCGTCACCGGGATTTGCGGCGATGCGTTACGTTATCCTTGCGATGCCTGCAACGTCACCCGGGATGGGGACGGAATAGAATGAGATTCGCCAAGGCTTCGAATTCGTCCAAAGCGCTAAGGTCGGCATCACGACGGTAGAACATGCAGGTATTCAGAGTCTCTCCTGCCGAAATGTGCATGTCCTTTTGGCGCAGCCGGAAGCTGATTGCAAGACTTGCACAGCGCGAGATTCTTGGTCGATATCGAGGCTCGTATTTCGGAATCCTTTGGGCCATCATCAATCCGCTGCTTCTGCTCGCGGTCTACACATTTGTATTCACCGAGGTGTTCAAGTCCCGATGGAACGTGGCGGGACACGTCAAGACCGACTTCGCGATGGCATATTTTGCCGGTGCGATCGTCTACAACGTCTTCGCGGAGAGCATAAACCGTGCGCCATCGGTAATCGTGTCGAATCCGAATTACGTCAAGAAAGTGGTGTTTCCCCTTGAGATCCTGCCGCTTGTAGTGCTCGCGACAAGCCTTTTTCATGCGGTAATCGGCTTTCTGATCCTGATCTGCGCGTGCGCTTATCTTGGCATTGCTCCGACATCCGCGCTCGCAGTGCTCCCGCTCACCGCGGCAGCGCTTTGCCTGATGACCGTGGGGTTCGTCTGGCTGCTCGGCTCGCTGGGTGTCTACTTTCGGGACTTGGGGCAGGTCGTTGGGCCGCTCACGGCACTTCTTCTGTTTCTTTCCCCCGTTTTCTATCCCACCGATGCTCTGCCTGAAACCTATCGCTGGCTTCTGCATCTTAACCCGCTTACGTCGATGATTGAGCAGGTCCGGACGATAATTCTGTATGGAAAATCGCCCGACCCGGGCGAGGTTGCCTTGTGTCTCGGAATGAGTGGTCTGTTTGCCTGGGTGGGCTTCGCCTGGTTTCAAAAGACGAGACGTGGATTCGCCGATGTCATGTGAGCAACCACCGAAGACTCATCCGGCAATCCGTGTAAGCGGAATCGCGAAGCGCTACGCCATCTATTCGAAGCCACACCACCGCCTCCTGCACGCGTTGCTACGGGGGCGGGGAGCGCCACCGAGGAGCTTCTCTGCCCTGGAAGGCATCAGCTTCGACCTGCAGAAAGGCGAGGTTGTCGGAATCATCGGGCGCAATGGCTCAGGAAAGTCGACGCTGCTGCAGATTCTCGCTGGGACGATGGCCCCGTCAGAGGGCGACGTTCTCGTCAATGGCAGGATCGCTGCTCTGCTCGAATTGGGTAGCGGGTTCAACCCAGAGTTTACCGGCAGGGAGAACATCATTCTCAATGCCGCGGTACTTGGACTGAGCGACGAGCAGCTTCGGGATCGTCTCCAGAGCATGATCGATTTTGCGGAAATCGGGAACTTCATCGATCTGGCGGTTAAGACATATTCCAGCGGCATGGTGCTGCGCCTGGCCTTTGCCGTGCAAGCGCACGTTGAGCCGGATGTTCTGTTGATCGACGAGGCTCTTGCCGTCGGTGACGCAGCATTCCAGGTGAAATGTTACGCGCACCTACGGCGTCTGGTGGAGATGGGCACTTCCATTCTCTTTGTCTCGCATGACCGTAGCGCAGTTCTGAATTTCTGCTCCAAGGCACTCTACTTACAGGGTGGTCGGCAGGTCTTTTTCGGAGATGCCGCGGAGGCGGTCCGCATGTACGAGGAGGATCTCCTCGAAAGAAAGGCGGGTTTCACCGTACGTGGCTCAACCACCGGCACAAGCGTCGTGGGGCCGCCGGATTCCGAGATCGAGGAGAGACTTGCCAACACGGCGCGTGCGATCCGAGCGGTTCCCCAACCAATGAATTGGGCTAATAGAAGTCGCATCGGAACAAAGTCGATCGAGATTCAGCGCTTCGCGCTGTTCCGGGGAGATGATCCGATAGATCTGGTCTGGCCAAACGAGGACGTTCGGGGAGTATTCCTGGTTCGGGCGCACGCCGATCTATGCGGTCAGATACATGCGGCTATTCACATCAGGAGCAAGGAAGGTTTTCCCATAGCAGTTGTCCGAGATTCGAATAATGACGCTGTCTACAACTTTCGCCGTGACGCGACCTATGTTCTGGAGTTTAAGACACGCCTTCCACTACGTGGCGGCGACTATTTCTGCCAGGTCGGCGTGTTGCTGTTCGCACCGAACGACAAGTTCGCCGGAGGACATTTCAATTTCGAGGGGGCGGAAATCTGTGACCTCGTCGAGCCAGCCTGCGTCTTCACGGTTGGCTCAATGAAATCGTACGCGATCACCGACCCTGTTCTCTTCGAGAGTTCGCTCGCGCTGGCTCCGGCAACTTGCTCGTGAAGACAACGTGAGATTCATCGTCCTTTATCTGCCGAAGTATGAAGGCACATCTGTGGGATGTTGGTTGAACGGGAGATAGGCCCGATATCGCCTACTTGACATCGTCTGGAGGCGCACGCACAACTGTGGCCGCACAATTGCAAGAAAGCTACTTTCCGCACGTCGGCTGGCTTCGCCACGCCGCGGACGAAGAGATCGTCACGCTGATGTGGCAGGGTCGCTTCGAGCAACTTGAGCAGGCTGCTCTGTGGTTGCTGTTGCGCGAGGGTGACCTGTTCGTCGATTGCGGCGCGCATATCGGACTGTATTCGGTGCTCGCCGCCCAAGCTGTTGGTGCGAAGGGTCGCGTCGTCGCGATTGAGCCGACGGAAAGCACACGCACTTATCTGATCGAAAATCTGAAGCGGTGGATCGGCAGAAACGCAACAATCCGGGACGATGTGATATGGGATGCGAAGGGATTCGCCCGATTCGAGGTACTCGAGTCGGGCCGATCGAGTTATTCACACGTGCGATTCTCGAAGCAGGATTCCGCAGGTGTGTCAAAAAAGACGGTATCGCTCGATGTCCTGCTTAGGCAAGAACCGCGGACGCGCCCGATCATAGTAAAACTTGACGTCGAAGGCAGTGAGCCCGAAGGCTTGCGTGGGGCGCGGCGGACGATTGCCGCAGGACGAATCGACGCACTGATGATCGAGTTTACAGAGCGGAATCTCAACCGTCGATCGTGGACTACACCAAAGCTTGCACAGCTTGTCGGCGAGTTAGGCTTGAAGCTTGCGCAATTCGACGGTGCAAGTATGCAGTTCGCGGAGTTGATCGTCCGTGACCCGATTTGGTACAAGAATCTGTTCGCATTTGCGTCGATAGAAGAGGCGAACGATCGCCTTCGAAGGGCCTCCTTTGGCAGGATGCGTATCGCGCGGGATCTGGTCGGCCGAAGCCGTGCGTGCGCGTTGCATAAAGAATTGGAGGATCTGGAGACATATCGAAAGCGTGCCGAAGAAACGGAGGCAACGCGCGCCTGGGCCTTACGCGTCGAAGCGGAAAAGGCCGATCTCGCCAGGGAGCACGAGGGGGAGAGAAGCCAATGGGCAGAACGGCTGAATCAGGAGCGGACCGTCAGTCTCGAGCGGAAGGAATGGGCGGAGCGGAGTGAGGCTGGGCTGGCTGCTGCGAGGGAGCTCGCGAGATCTTACGAAGACGAGAAGAGCCACGTGATTCAACTGTTGGATGAAGAGAGACGTCTCAGCCTCGAGCGAAAGGAATGGGCGGAGCGGCTTGAAGCAGGTTTGGCGGCTACAAAGGAGATCGCGAGAAACTACGAAGGTGAGAAGGATCGTCTGGTGCAGCTGTTGGAAGAAGAAAGACGCCTCAGCTTCGAGCGGAAGGAATGGGCGGAACGAGTTGAAGCGGGCTTGGCAACTACGAAGGAGCTCGCAAGAAATTACGAAAAGGAGAAAGATCATGTGGCGCAACTGTTGGAAAAAGAGAGACACCTTAGCCACGAGCGAAAGGGTTGGGCCGAAAGGGTCGAGACGAGCTTGGCAGCAGCTAAGCATCTTGCGGAGGAGCGTTTGACTTGGGCGCAATCGATCGAGACATTACTGGCGGAGGAGCGATCGCGCAACGAGGTGCAAGTGACCGGGCTACGGCATGAAATTGAAAGCCTTTCGTCGCGACTCGAAGATCGACACGGAGAGGTTGAGCGCTTTGAGCTGCAGCTGTCCGAGAACGAGGCAGTGAGAGATTCGCTGGAGAAGGCGATCACCGAAGTGAAGGAGGCCTTGAAGGAGGAGAGAACTACGAATGCGTCGCTCGAGCAGAAACTGACCTATGCCGAGAGGCAGCTTTCTGAAGCGAAGGTCGATTTGCGGCGCGCCTACGAGGTCAATCGCGACGCAGCGCTGAGGTTGACGACGCTTGAAAGGCAGCTTGGCGAGAAATCCGAAGAGCTGCGGCTGTTGCGGGTGTCACACAATCATCTGCTCGATTTTGCGAAGCGGCTCAAATGGATCTACCGGATGCTGAATGGACGTTTCCCGAGTAACACTTAGCGTTTGTATTTGTACGCATAATCCACGTGGCGACATACTGCGCAGTGCTATAAGGGCAATAGCAGACCAGACCGTCGCTTCGTCCGAGTTTACTGTTTTAATCGTCGACAATGCATCATCGCCGCGCATCTCCGAGGACGTGCTCATTCCGTTGAAGGAGCGTGGAATCGAGGCACGTCTTGTCTATGAAGAGTCTCTTGGGATTGCGCGAGCGCGGGCGAGGGCGATACGGGAGACGAAATCGCCTTGGATTCTTTGGGTCGATGACGACAATGAACTTGCCGCGGACTATCTGGCGGCGGGATATGTGTTTATGACGGCGAACCACGATGTCGGTTGCTTTGGCGGTCGACTCCTGCTGCCCGTGTATCTCAAGCCCAGGCCGTGGGTCTGGCCGTTTCTACCGTACCTGGCAATTAAAGATGAAGGCGAGAAGGTGCTGTACGGTAACGGTGAGCACTGGGAATCCTGTGAACCACCCTGCGCGGGCGCATGGGTAGCACGAATCATCGCCGAGCGTTATCGGGCGGCCTGCGAGGACGGCGACGGCCGCCTGTTTCGTTTGGGCCGCGTGGGCTCAGGAAGCCTGGCGAGCAGCGAAGATTCGCTGATGATGCGTGGGAGCTTTGATTTGAAGATGCGGATCGCCTATGTGCCTGGTCTCAGACTCTGGCACCATCTTGATCCCCGGCGGTTCCGGTTTGGATACCTGCTGAGGCTGATGTACGCGTACGGTTCGAGCCACGTCGTGCTTGAATCGATCCTGCAAAGGCGGCCCGCTTCCATTCCGGATCACTACAGGAGCATTTCTAGATTCTCGAAGATGCTCATGTATATCGTCAGGACAGAGTGGACTAAGTCGGCGGCCTTCACCGTGGGATTGGTCGCTTACCACGCCGGCGTTTGGAGGGAGTACAGGGCGTCGGCCCGGCGCCGTGCCGGAGAGATGAAATGATGGGCTCTAGCGGGTCGGTGCCAGGTATTTCGATCGTCGTTCCCTCGTTTAACTCTGCTGCAACGATAGGTCGTACGCTCGACTCCATTAGGAGGCAGGCGTACCCATGCCTGGAGGTCATTTGCGTCGACGGAGCCAGCACGGACGGAACCGATCGAATCATCGACGAATATCGGGACGTGGTGAGCGATGTCATCTCTGAGCCGGATGACGGCATTGCTCACGCACTGAATAAGGGTTTTCGGCGCTCCTCGCACGGCATTCGGTGCTATCTGAATTCGGATGACGAATTCGCGGATGGTGCCTTGAAAGCGGTTGGTGATTACTTCACGCGCAACCCCGGAATCGACGTACTCTGCGGCGCCTGCCAACGGGTATACGAGGATAAGAGTTCGACGACTACTGTGTTGCGCCATGAGTTCGACGCGCGGCTGCCGCTTCGAAACGAGATTGAGCAGCCGTCGACGTTTTGGCGTACTTCGATCCACAAAGTTGCGGGAGAATTGGATCAATCCTACAGGCTCGCTTTCGACTGGGAATGGTGGAATCGAATGCGGCGCGCGGGAGCGCGCTTTGCGGCGGTTGAAAAGGTGCTTTCCGTATATCACTTTTCGAGCGAAAACCTGACCTCTCGCGGCGGAATGCGCATCATCGAAGAAATGTTCCGTGTTACCCGTGGATATGGCCCTTGCTTTGGGGCGATTGCATACGTGTACTGGTTTCTCTTTCGCGTTTTCGACATGCACGGATACTACGACCGTCCGTTCGCGGAACTTAGGCGGCGGCAGCAAGTTGTCTTTGGAATCACCCTCAGGACACTGTACGCGATTTGCGGTGAGGCGATCATCAATTGCTATAATTGGAATTGGGCGTCGAAGCAGGTTCGAGGGTTGGTCTGGTACAAGTGACCGGAAACGAGCGCACCTGCTCGCCGGTTGTACGCTGATGAGGTTGAGAAGTGATGCCATGGCGACCTTGATTGCGGACCGGGACTTTGGAATGCAAGTCGCCTTGAGCGGGTTGAAGCAGCGAAACTTCGAGCCGGAGGTGATTTTTGACATTGGAGCAGCGGATGGTGAGTGGGCAAGGATGGTGTTGCACCTGTGGAGCACAACCCGCGTCGTGTGCTTTGAGCCGCTTGCCGAACGCGTCGATTTGCTCAATAATCTGAAGAGCCAGTATCCGGAGCGCGTGAGCGTTTTCAATGTTGGGTTGAGCGACGTTGATGGAGAACTTTCGCTCGGCGTGACCGAGGGTTTGTACGATTCGAGCTTTGCGTATGCGGGATCGAGCTCGCGCAAAGTTCAAGTTCGAAGGCTTGATTCTCTTTTCGAGGAGGGAGCCATTCCCCGGCCATCGCTGGTAAAGGTCGACGTGCAGGGGTTCGAGAAAAGAGTCTTGGACGGAGGGCCGATCGTAATTGATGCGGCCAGCCTGGTGCTGCTGGAATGTCAGTTCTTGCCGTTCTGTGGTGAAATGCGTACGCTCGATCAGACGATTTCACACATGTCGCGGATCGGATTCATACCCTACGAGTTCGTCGATTTGCTTCGTCGACCGTTGGACGGCGCGATGGGTCAGTGCGACATTCTTTTCGTGAAGAAGGACCACTTTTTGGTCCGCCAGCATCGCTGGGCTTAGCGGCTGGTGTAGGCGGGTTGTCCTATTTCGCCAGGAGGGACCAGCTTGCGGGATCGAGCGAGCCAAAGCCGGCTTGACTGCTGATGATGTTGCCGTTCATCAGCCAAAACCACAGGTAGCCTGAGGTGTGCTGCCAAACGAGATCGGCGGTGCCGTCTCCGTCCACATCTTCGAGAGCGGCTAGTGTCCATCCGGCTGGCATCTGCCCGAGTCCCCCCTCGCTCGCGATGGCGGTCCCATTCAGGTGAAGAGCGTAAAGGTAGCCGGACGTGTGCTCGTAAATCAGATCCGCTCTGCCGTTGCCGTCGAGGTCGGCAAGACCAACGATTTTCCAGTTCGCGGTGTCGAGCGAGCCAAACCCACTCTGGCTTGCGATGGTATTGCCGCTCATCAGCCAAATCCATATGTAGCCGGAGGTATGTTGAAACAGAACGTCGGCCTTGCCATCACCATTCACATCGGCGATGCCGGCCAAGCTCCAGCCGGCCGGCATCACGCCCAATCCGCCCTCGCTCGCTATGCTGGTTCCATTCATGTGCAGGGCATAGAGATAGCCGGATGTGTGCAGGTAAATGATGTCGGCCTTGCCATCACCGTCCAGATCGGCAATGCCGACAATTTTCCAGTTCGTTGTGTCCAACGAGCCAAATCCGCCCTGCGCCCTGATGGTCGATCCATTCATCAGCCAGATCCAGATGTAGCCGGAGGTGTGCTGCCAGACGAGGTCGGTATTCCCGTCGCCGTCCAAGTCACCACGGCCGACGAGCGTCCAGCCAGCTGGCATCTGCCCTGGGCCGCCTTGGCTAGCGATCATGGTTCCATTCATTAGGAGCGACCACAGATACCCACTCGTGTGCTGGTACAGCAGGTCTTCGTTACCGTCCCCATTCAAATCGAATTTGGCATGGCGTGGGAGGAAGGACGTCAATTGGAGCCGCGGAACCATGAGCAGATTTCTGGGATCTGTGACAAGTGGACTCGTCCGCAGGCTCGAAACGACTTTATTCCAGTTGGAGTTTGGGTAGGCCGATTTGATCAGTGCGACAGCTCCGGCGACATGCGGGCTTGCCATGGAGGTGCCCGATTCCTGGATCCCGGCCGAAGTGATCAATGCTCCCGGAGCCAGGACGGTCAGAAAGGACGAACTATCCGAAAAGCACGTTACGAGATCGGCCATCGTGATAGAGTCGGTGCAGGGGAGCACCCAACTTCGCGAGCCCCAATCTTTCGAATACACCGCTCCGACAGAAATCACGCCGCTATAAGCCGCTGGCTCCTCCAGTGCATTGATATATCCGTCATTGCCGGAGGACGCCACGACGGCAATTCCTGAATTGAGGGAGCTGTATATGGCAGAGCCGTACGCATCGGTCATGGGCTGCGGACTGCTATAACTCCCGCTGCCTAGACTCAGATTCAACGAAACAATATTGTAAGTTGCCTTTCTAGTGGTGCAATCGTTGATGCCCGCGATCGTATCGGAGATGCTGGCAAAATAGCCGGTCGACGTGGGGTGAAACACGCTCAGGGAGATGATTTTCGCTGCCGGGGCGACACCGATTACGATCCCCGAGACGTTTGTGCCGTGCGGGTCGGTCGTCATCTGAGCCGCACTATTGGGGGCTGGCTCATTGAAGAGAACGTTGCAGCCGATCTGATTGACACTTGGGGGTGACGGACACATGACGAAGGGAGTCGATGACGTCGCCGGGTTTCCCACTGTATTTGTTGGCGAGAAGTTGGCCGCCTGTATCCCCGTATCCAATACGCAAACGGAAGTGGCAGCACCTAAGAAGCCGTTCGCTGCTGCGGTCGGTTGCCCGATCAGCGGCAAGCTGTAGAGGAGTTGCGCCCGAGCTTCCTTGTTCTCGTCGATAGATCTGACTTTGGGGTGTGCTTTGAGGCGCTTCAATGCCTGAAGCGACTTAAGCTTTACGTGCAGGATTGGTAGAACGTTGTAGTCGTGAAGCAGTTCCAGGTCGTCGCCGGCCGCATCAGACAGGAATTTCTGCTTCACCGACCCAAACTTTTCCGTCCGCCGAAGCATCGAGGCGTTGTATTCGTCCTCGCTCCGCCGGGACAATTCGGGGAGGTCCGCTTCCTCTTGCCGAAGTTCGACCTGCTCGTTCGAGTCATCAAGCAAGACCAGAACGTCGACTGCTTTACCCGCTTTAAGCCGAGCTTCGATCGAAGCATCGACCTCGACCGGCCGAGCAGAATGGGCGAGACCACATACCAACGTCAAGGCGAAGGCCGCGATGAATCTCTTTGGGACACCCATGGCGAGTCGCTCAAGCCGTTCGATCCTCCATCTTAGTCATAGATAGTCGCAGATGCATGTTGCCCAATTCGGAAAGAAGGGTCCATATGCCCGAGCTGTTCAAATCACCAGGGATCGACGTCACCTTGCAAGCAACGACCAGTTGGCCGGATCGAGTGACCCGAACCCTCCCTGGGTGGCGATGGCGTTACCGTTCATCAACCAGAACCACAGGTAACCCGAAGTGTGCTGCCACACCAGATCGGTCGTACCGTCTCCATCCACGTCCTCCAGGGCCGTTAGCGTCCAGCCCGCCGGCATCAATCCCAGTCCGCCTTGGCTCGCTATGCTGGTCCCATTCATGTGGAGCGCATAAAGATATCCGGAGACGTGCTGATAGATCAGATCGGCTTTGCCGTCCCCGTCCAGGTCGGAGATGCCGACGATTCTCCAGTTGGTCGTGTCCAGCGAGCCAAATCCCGCTTGGCTCGAAATTGCGTTGCCGTTCATCAGCCAGATCCAGATGTAGCCGGAGGTGTGTTGCCAAACCAGGTCCGCTTTGCCATCCCCGTTTAGATCCCCGAAACCCACCAAGGACCAGCCGGCCGGCATCAGCCCCAATCCACCTTGGCTCGCTATGCTGGTCCCATTCATGTGGAGCGCATACAGATATCCGGAGACGTGCTGGTAGATCAGATCGGCTTTGCCGTCGCCATCCAGGTCGGCGATTCCAACGATCTTCCAGTTGGTCGTGTCCAGCGAGCCAAATCCCCCCTGGGCCTTGATCGTGGTGCCGTTCATGAGCCAGATCCAGATGTACCCGGAGGTGTGCTGCCAGACGAGATCCGTCATGCCGTCTCCGTCGAGGTCGCCGCGGCCGATCAGAGTCCAACCGGCCGGCATCAGGCCCAGGCCGCCCTCGCTGGCGATACTGGTTCCGTTCATGTTCAACGAGTAGAGATAGCCGCTCGTGTGCCTGTACAACAGGTCAGCGTTACCCTCACCGGTCAGGTCGAAAGCTGTGGTTGGCGGGGGAATACGCGTGGCAAAGACAGGCTCCGGAACATTTCCCGCAGGGTTGACGAAGTGAAAGTCCTCACCCGCGTTCAAAACGCTCCCGGTCAGGACAGCGCCGGGTGAATTGATGGTAAGTGTCCCGTCGCTCGCCACCGAATAGGTTCCGCCGTATGACACTGGGAAATTCATCACGGAGTCGACGTTCTTCGCGTTTGTGAAGGTCCAATTTCCCGCTCCGTCGGCACCGAAGCTGCCCAGTCCCGCTGTAAGGCCTTTGAGAACGGGAAGCGGAGTGCCGACAGCCGGCATCAGGGACCGCGCCACACCAGTATCGAAGTAACGATCGATAAGCGCATAGCGCCCCGCCAGGTTGGCGTTGCTGTAGGTTCCTGTTTGGAGAGAGCCAGCACAGATCTGAGGGAAATGGCCGTTGGCTGCCGCGATGAGAAGAGTATCCCCATTGACCAGGGTGCCCTGATCGTCCGGAGTCGATTTTCCAGTGCTGGTCAATGTCACCGTGCCGTCGCTCGCGACCGTATAAGTCCCAGTGACCGTGCCGGAGGAGCCCACGGAATCTTGATTCACCACGGCGTTCAGGGTATAGGCCCCGGCGCCATTGAATGCGACTGTGCCCTGAAGCGTTTGGAATCCATTGGGAGTAGGCAGACTCGCACCCACCACAGGGGCGGCGGGTTGCGCGAGGCTACCGTTATAGCCGTAACAGAAGTAGTCTCCGGTGCCGTTCAGGCTGGCAACTGTGTAAGGCCCGGGCAGTCTCTTGCCCGCGATATTGAAACGCGGGTCCGTGCCTGTCGGCGACGAGAAAACGATCGTGTCACCAGCACTATTCAATCTTGCTGACAGAGTCGGGCCCCCTATGACCGACAGGCGGATCGCACCGTTGGATGCTACGAGATAGGATCCGGAATCGCTAACCGCGGTGACCACCCCGTCCGCATTCTTGTTGTAGGAGCGCGTGAACCCTCCAGCGCCGTCGAAGGTCATCGTTCCTTCGGCCGATACGAACCCTTTTGGAGCAGGCAGCGGTGACCCCGGACTTGGTGCAACAGACTGCGTGACGGTCGAGTCGTAGTGAAGACTCACCCAGCCATAAGCCCCGGACAGTGACGCGACAGTGATCGCTTCACAGTCCTGGGCCGACAATCCGAGAAGCACCGCAAATGGAAATGAAGCGGCAAGCCGACGTAGCATCCACCGCAGATTTTCGAGCCTCATTTGAGCCCCCCAATCACGCGACCCTAGCCTCTACCACTCGTGTAATGCGCAGTGGCGCCCACCAATCCGGGGAATAGTGATCCCCCATTCCGGGCATTGTCAATCTCCACGTACGGGTAGTCGCGCAGTGCACAGTGGATGGCGTATCTGCTCTTAAAATACTTCAGCACACTTGGCTGCTGAGTCAGCTTAAGCTCTCGACGATGCATTTCCTTAAGCTAGACTCAAAGGCCCGTAGGTCAGTCGTGGAACGATCAGAGGCTCGCATCGGACGGGTAAGTTTCCAGGGTCGCTTTATGTCCGCATCGCTTGATATGGGTCCGAAGTTGGCAACGCTGCTTGTGGCATTGACGGCGTGCTCCTGCGGCTCCTCGACCAGCTCCTCGAACGGTGTTCAAGCCAATGTGGAGATCAGTGCGGATTTCTCAGTCGCTCAAGGCACCTTCGCCTTTTCTACCGGGCGCTACCTGACGTCTGTCCCGGATCAGGGTGCCGGCTTCGGATCGCAAACGCTGCAACACTTGAAGTTATTGAATCTCGTGGTGGGTCGTGTCTGGGTTGAGTTTTCTCAAGCCTATCAGCTCAACCTGATGCTACCGAACTATCAGTTCTTCTATCCCTACCTCGATGCCTGGTCCGGCCTGGCCACATCGCTCCTACTGAACTGGCGAACCGACTACGACAGTTTGGTGACTGGCGGCGGCTGGTCCGAGCAGAATCTACTGACCGCGGAAACGGCGATGTTGGTGAATTACAAGACCCGCTATCCAACCATCCAATGGATCGAATGCGAAAACGAGCCGATGGACATCGCGACGTACTACGTTAAGTACAGATTTGTTTATCGAATGGTCAACGCAGTCAACTCAATGGGGCTTCCCGGCCCGGCACTCAAAGTCGGCGGGCCGACCGTGAATTTCTTCGATGAAAGCGCTATCGGTACGTTTCTCGATTCGTATGTCGCTGACAGCGACCCGAGCAAGCGGCTGGATTTCGTTTCATACCATCAATACTTGTTCGGCACGAACACCGATCCCTACGCAAACAAAGACTACCCGGCTATGGTGTCGGGGGAACGCGCAGGACTCGACGCCTTGTTAACTGCGCGTAAATTGGACGTGCAGACGCCGGCCTATATAACGGAGACCGGGGTTTTCCCGAGCGATCAGCAGTCAGCGCTGGGATTCAATGCGGATCTGCATATTCAGGCGGCGGCCCTCGCGGCCTTGCAGTTCTTCTACCTGAATCAAAATCGGCTTTATCCGTTTCATTGGACGGTCGTCCACCCCACGAATCCGCGAAAGAGCATGTTCACAAGCGAAGCGCAGGGAGTGCCTCTCGCTTACTATCAGATGCAGCAGATGGAAACGATGTTACCCGGAACCCGCTTCGCCTCGACGACAGTGCTGAGCGACCGAGGTCTTGGTATCGGATCTTTAGCGGGAGGCACGAGCGGTCAGGTCGCGTTGATGACCTGGAACTATCAATGGGTGAATCAGAAATCTCTCGACGCTGTGCTTGTGCTGAAGAATCTTCCGGTTGCGTTTCAGACGAGGCAGGTCCTCGTTGAATACTACCGAATCCCTGTAAACCGCGACTCCGGAGAGCTGCTAAAAACCGATACTTCGGTGATCGCACCTCTGGTCGGAGGCTCGTATCAAGTATCGGTGCAGTACGAGCCAAACGAAGTCGATCTGGTCGTTCTGACAGCACAATAGAGGGGGGTTCGCACCCCTGTCAGGCGCCCGCCCGAAGGTCGGCCGCCCTAACCGTGGTCAATCGATGGGGAGCCGTCACGGTAGCCCGGTCCAGGCGAAGCGCTTCGGCGAGGGCCGCGTGCATCGCGCCGCGCGAGAACCTCGCTTTCGCGAACTCGATCATCTCCCGAGACATCCTTTCCTGTACCGCCGGAGTTGCCAACACGCGCTGAATCTCAGCGGCGAACTGCTCGGCCTCTGCGCAAACGGGAACGATGCGCTCGAGGCCGGTCAATCCCTGCACGCCGGCTGGCGTCGTCACGAGCGGCAATCCCCAGCGCAGCGCTTCGGCCACCTTGCCTTTGACGCCAGCCCCGTAACGCAGCGGCACGACCGCGAGGTCCGAACTTTGGTAGAACTGATCGAGTTCGTAATCGTCGAGCCAGCCGAGCCAGTTCGTGTCAGGGGAGATGAACCCCCGCATTTCGCTCGACACGTTGGAGCCTACGACCTTTAGTTCGAAGTCGATGCCGCACCGTCTGAGAATCGGCAACACCTCGCGCATCAGCCAGAGTGCGCCGTCCCGATTCGGCCGGTGGCCGGAACCCGCCACGAACAGGATCCTTGGTTTTGCCGGCCTCTTTCCCGCGTGCGGTGCGCCGAAGCGATCGAACGCCAGCAAGGGAATGTGACGAACCTGGATCCTCGGATCGAAGGACCGCACTTCGGCAACCTCCGAATCGGATGCATACAGCACCACGTCACTCATCTTCCAGATGCGCGGCTCCAGACGGGACATCAGGCGCTGCTCGCTGCCCGGGCGGATGCCCGACACGCGTGCTTCCTCGCGCAGGCGCAGGTAATGGATGTCGTGGCCGTAGTACAGAACCTTGGCCCTGCTGTGGCGGCGCACCTGTGACACGTACTCTTTGGCCACAAGCGGTCGATTGATTAGCACCGCCGCCAGTGATGCACCGAGTTCCTCAAGCAATGTTCCAAAGCGGTCCGAATGTTCCGCTCCGTAGATAACCTCCACTCCGAGGGACTGCAGGCGCTCGGCATAACCGGGTTCGTACCAAAGCGTGTGCGGCCAGAATTTGACGTTCCAGCCGTCCACCACCAGTGTCGTCACGATGTCCCACACCGAGCGCGAACCGGCGTCCCGATCAGGCTTCGGGACGTACTGGTCCAGGACCAGTAAGGTCCGGCGCGCCTTCAGGCGCTCCCGCGCGATTCGCACTCCGTGGTCATAAGGTCGGTGCTCGGTCTCGAGCACATTGCCCCACGAGGCCCGAATCGCGTGGGCATTTTCAAGCTGCGTGCGGCCGGCGCTTTCGGCGCCCGCGATGCCATTCGGAATCTGCGAAACCAGCGATCCCGGTTGGAAGTAGACGCGCGCTCCGCTCGCGCGAGCCTTGAACGCGAGATCCACGTCTTCGCAATGGACGGTCGAATCCGCGAGGGTGAAGCGGCCCAGTCTCTTGAACAGCGCCTTGGGGGTCACGATTGCCACGCCTGAGCAATAGTCCGTTTCTCTCAGGTAGCTGTAGTCGGATCGGGACGGGTCGTCACCGTGCCCGAAGTGCCAGGCGGATCCGTCGCGCCATACGACCCCTCCGGCTGCCTGCAGTCGGCCGTCGGGCAGCAGCAGCTTCGGTCCTACCAACGCGCAGTCGGGACGCAACTCGAACGCGCACAACAGGCTGTCCAGCCATCCTTCGTGGACCAGGATCTGGTCGCTCAGGAAATGCAGATATTCGCCCCCGGCCAAGTCCGCTGCCCGATTGCAGGAACGCGCGTAGCCGATCGGTGCGTCGTTGCGCTCGATGCGCAGGCCCGGTACGACCGCCAGTCTGTGCATCTCCCCGTCGCTGCATGCGTCGTCGATCAGTATCACCTCGAAGGCGGCCTTGGGTGGGTGGACCGCGATTCGGTGCAGACAGCGCAGCGCTGGCAGGTAGCCCTGCTGCACGCACACGATGATGCTGACGACGGGCTGACCAGGGGCAGATTCGAAGCGCGTTGCCGCCTCAAGCTGGGAAATCGAGATGTCGGAAATCGGCTGAGGCCTGGCAAGAAGGGCGGTATGGGATTTCTTCCAGGTTTCGTAGTGCACCGTCCCCCGAAAGGCTGGCCCGGCGGCGCGGTAGATAAGACCGACCAGGCGCTGCTTTGCTGCGTGAGGCAAGGGCAACGCCAGGTAGGCCTGACGCAGCCGCTCGCTCAAGGCCAACATGGCCATCAATCCCCCTCGAATTCGCACAAGCTGAAGACCTTCAGGCCTTGCTTCTCCAATCGCTTGCGTCCGCCCACATCGGGCAGATCGATCACGAAACAGCACTCCACGACGGTGCCGCCCATTTTTCCGATCAGCTGCGAAGCTGCTTCGGCCGTGCCGCCCGTTGCCACCAGGTCATCCAGCAGCAGTACGCGGTCGCCCGGCGCGATCGCATCGACGTGTATTTCGATCCGATCGCTCCCATATTCCAGTTCGTAATCATGCCCGATCGACTCGGCCGGAAGCTTGCCTTTCTTGCGAATCGGAACGAATCCCACTCCCAGTGCGAAGGCCACCGGCGCGCCGATGATGAATCCGCGCGACTCGATGCCGGCCACCTTGTCGATCTTCTGGTTGCTGTAGCGGTTGACGATCTCCTGGATCGTGACCCGGAATCCAACCGGGTCCTTCAGCAGTGTCGTGATATCGCGAAACATGATCCCCTGTTTGGGGTAGTGCGGAATGGTTCGTATTCGCGACTTGATGTTCATGGTCAGGCCCGCGCCTCGCCTTTGACACGCCCGTACACGTCGGAGAATCGCTCGATGTCGTCTTCACCGACGTAGCTACCGCATTGCACCTCGACGATCTCCAGGGGCGACTGCCCCCGGTTGGCCAAGCGGTGCTTCATCCCCACGGGTATGTAGGTCGACTGATTGGGGCCAAGCTCGAATGCCTCATCGCCGCGGGTGACCTGCGCGACTCCGCTGATGACCACCCAGTGCTCGCTGCGCTTGTGGTGGAGCTGAAGCGACAACGATGCGCCGGACTTCACGACGATCCGTTTGACCTTGAAGCCGTCGCCCTCGATCAGCACGGTATAACTACCCCAAGGCCGATGCATGGTCGCATGGTCGATCGCCACGGACGAGCCGGACCTCTTCAGGTGAGCGACCACGTCCTTGACTTGCTGGCTGGCGTCCTTGTGCGCGACCAGCAGCGCATCGGGCGTATCGATCACGACCAAATTCTCGACGCCAAGGGCGGCCACGAACCGGTCCTGCGCCCGCACGAACGTGTTGCGGCTGCCCATGAGATATGCGGGACCTACCGTCGCGTTACCCTGGTCGTCGGCCACGTGGGCATCGGACACCGCTTTCCACGATCCGACATCGCTCCAGCCGATGTCGCATTCAATCACGGCCACCTTGTCTGAGCGTTCCATCAGGGCGTAATCGATCGAGATATTCGGCTGCGCCTTGAAGGCTTCGGCGTCGAAGCTCACCTGGGTGCTTCCGGTTTCGGTGGTGCCGGGCGCATCAAAAGTGGTCCGTGCGGCCTCCAGCACGTCCGGCGCGTGTGCTGCCAGACCCTCCAGGCAGCTGCTCACCGTGAAGCAGAACATTCCCGAATTCCAGGCGAAGTGACCGGCGCGCAGATATTGCTCGGCAACTTCTCGAGTGGGTTTCTCGACGAACCGCATTACGGCGAAGGCGTTGTCCTGGTCGAGCCTGGCGCCCAGTTCGATGTAACCGAAGGCGGGGTCAGGTTCGGTAGGGGCAATGCCGAACGTCACGAGTTGCCCGGTCGCCGCCAGTCGGATCGCCTGGGTGCACACCCGCCGAAACTCGTCCGGAGCCTGGATCACGTGGTCAGCAGGGAGCACCAGCAAGGTGCAGTCGTTGCCGTGTACGCGCCGTGCCCAGAGTGCGGCCAGCGCAATCGCCGGCCCGGTGTTTCGACCCTCTGGCTCCAGCAGCAACGCCAGCGGCCAGGGCAGATCGGCCGCCGCCAGGTCTTCTACCACCTTGTACGAGTAGGCGAGGTTGGTGACGACGGCCAACTGCGCCACGCCGTCCAGTCCGATCAGCCGGGAGGCGGTCTCCTGCAGCAGCGAGCGCCCGTCGGCCAGTCGCATGAACGGCTTGGGCATCGACTCGCGGGAAACTGGCCAAAGGCGCGTTCCGGCGCCGCCGCAAAGAATGATCGGAACGACCTTCATGACAGGCAACCCAAAGGCCTAAGGCCCATTCCCCCTCACCCGCAGCATAGACGACCCGTGCGCTTCCGGATTTCCCTATGTGAGAACTGGTTAAAGAGGCCGGCGACTCGGAGGCTGATAGTCATTCTGCTGCAACGGAGGGATCACTCGAACGACCATTTGGGGGCCGCCGTTGGACCGTAGCTCGTCGACATAGCCCTGGGTTGCGGAGTGCCAGGAACTGGGAGGAGCCGGTTGTCCCAGTCTCCGGGATTATCGCATTGTGCGCTGCATCGCAGCAATGCCCAGCTCGCCTCCTAGAATGTCGACCACACCACATTAGCCGCCGTAAAGTGACCGTGATTTTCGTCTGTGTTTGCGCCTCTGATCCGCACACGACAGCAACTACCTTGGCGTGACGCAATAGATGCTTACTTGGACCGGGGAACGGTACCTGCCGGAGCTCGAGGGGAACATCGCCCTGGAGCACTTGCATCGCTATGCCATGGCGTGCCAGTTGGCCAAGGGCAGGCAGGTGCTCGACATCGCGTGCGGGGAGGGATATGGCTCGGCCATGCTGGCGGAGGTGGCCCAGCGGGTGATTGGCGTGGACATCTCGCAGGATGTCATTGCGCATGCACGTCTCAAGTACAGGAAAGGCAACCTCGAGTTCAAAGCCGGTTCCTGCTCCGGCATCCCGATTCAGGATGCCAGTGTCGACCTGGTGGTGAGCTTTGAAACCATCGAACACGACGACCAGCATGAGGCCATGCTGTCGGAAATCAAGCGGGTGCTGAGCCCCAACGGCGTGCTCATCATCTCCAGCCCGGAGAAACTCGAATACTCGGTGCTGGCTAACTACAGCAACCCGTATCACGTCAAGGAGCTCTATCGCGACGAATTCGAGAAGCTGATGGCGTCACATTTCAAGCACATCGCCATGTACGGTCAGCGGGTCATTTATGGATCCGGGATTCTTCAAGAAGAGAAGATCAGCGACGCGGCGAGCTTCAGCCGGGAGAACGGCACCATCAAAGTCACCAAAGGGATCGCGCGTCCCCTGTACCTGATCGCGGTCGCTTCTGATGGCGCCGTCCCTGAAGTTGCAAGCGGGTTCTTCGAGCAACCCATCAACGAGAGCATCAGTGAGCTCAAGCAGATGGTGGCTGCGCGCGACGAGCGGATAGCCAGTCTCGATCAATCGTTGGCTGAGATTACCGAGGAAGCGGCGCGGCGCGCTGAATGGCTTCTTCGGTTGCAATCGGAGTTGGCGGCCATCATAAGCAGTAACTCGTGGCGCTTCACGCTGCCGTTTCGCGAGGCACGCCGCTGGGTCAGCGCACCCCAGGCTCAGTCGAAACGTTATGCGAAGGCAGCGTTGAGACAACTGGGGCGAAGGTACCAAGCGCTTCCGCTCTCGGCGCAAACCAAGGCTCTTCACCGCAACTGGATCGCGCGCCACGCGCCACGCTTGCTATTGGCCAGCGGCATCAATCCGGTGTCGGTATCTTCCCCAAGCGTTTCTGCGCGAACAGAATCACGTCTGCTGACTGAAGAGCACGATGCCTCCACAAGCCTGGAGCCTGCGACTCCCGTCTCGCGCGCCAGTGACTCGCCCCTCGTCTCTGTTGTCGTTCCCGTCTGCGGAAAGATCGACAACGCCCTGCGGTGCTTGAAGTCGATCCAAGACCATCCACCAGCAGTCGCCTTCGAAATAATCCTGGTACATGACGGCTCGCCTGATGCTGCTTCCGGTCGCCTGCTCTCGAACGTGCCGGGCTGCCGCCTCATCCTAAATACCGAAGATCCTGGGTTCAACGGCTCCTGCAACGCAGGTGCGAACGCGGCGTGCGGAGACTATCTCCTGTTCCTGAACAACGACACCGAAGTCAGGCCTGACTGGGCGGACGCACTCCTGCGGGCGATTGACGGGTCTCCGAGGCAGGCAAGGCAGAAGCTTGCCGCCGTAACCATGGTCTACAACGAGGCATTGATCCTTCCGTACTTTCTTCACCATTACAGGTATCTGGACGAAATTCACGTACTTTACGAGACCGACAGCACGGATCGGAGTCTAGAGATCCTGATGCAGGCGCCTAATGTCGTGATTGCAAAGTGTCACATCGAAGGCGGCCTTGATGACATTGAAAAGATCGGTCGGTTTAACAAGGCCTTGCAGAGAATCAGAGCCGACTGGGTGTACGTTGTGGACCCGGATGAGTTCGTCTTTCCGCCCAGGGGCGAATCGCCCCATGCTTTCCTGCAAAGGCAGTCCTGTGATGTCGTCCGGTCGGGGATGTACCAGGTTTACAGACACCGAAACGACAGTGACCTGGATCCATCCGCAGCCCCCATACCGCAAAGAATTCATGGCGATCCGGACTTGTTCTCCACGGAGAGACGGACCCACCGGGCCTCCAACAGTGTCTACGTCAAACCGAACATAGTGCGGCCCTCGAAGACGATCCGCTTCCTGCCGGGGCATCACCAGATTGAAGGTGACCCCCGAGCGTCCTCCGAGCTGTTCGTAGGAGCTCACTGGCAGATGGCCGATCCCGAGATCGCGATCGCTCGAAGAATGGAGCGCAAAGCCAGGGTGAGTGAGAGAAACAGGGCACTCAAAATGGGGTGGCAACACTTCGATATTTCAATCGAGAAAATAAAAATGGAGTGCGAGCGTCACCTGGACGATCCGATCATCGAGGCGCTGCGCTCGTTCACCGAGGTAGCGGCCCGAGACATTCCGGCTGGCCCTCGGCCTGACGACGATTTGCTGCCAGGTTCCAATGGCGGGTTCGATGGGACCGAAGCAGCCATCGAGGTTCACGAAAGGTCGTGATCTTCGTGATAGAGGAGATATGTACAACTTCGACCTTCTCGAGCATCCGATCTGCCTGTCGTCACCTCGACGGGCGGTACCTTTCCTGTCGTGGCGGCAGCACGTTCCATTTGCGATGTTGCTGGTGGATGTCCTCAAGCCGCGGACCTTGGTAGAACTCGGGGTTCACTACGGAGACTCGTACTGTGCCTTCTGTCAGGCGGTCGCCGAGCTGGGCCTGGAAACGTCGTGCTATGGAGTCGATACGTGGAAAGGCGACGCACACGCGAACTTCTACGGTCCCGAGGTGCTGGCGGGATTGGCGGCGCATCACGATCCGCTCTATGGAAGCTTTTCCCGCCTCGTCCAAAGCACCTTCGACCAGGCCGTAGAGCATTTCGCGGACGGGGCCATCGATATTCTCCATATCGACGGCTACCACACGTACGATGCGGTGAAGCACGATTTTGAAACCTGGCTTCCCAAGGTGAACCCGAGAGGGGTCATCCTGCTGCACGACATAAACGTAAGGCAGGACGACTTCGGGGTATGGAGATTTTGGGACGAGGTGAAGGCAAAACACCCTCACTTCGAGTTTCTCCATTGCCACGGTTTAGGTCTCGTGGCAGCGAGCGAAAGGCCGCCCGAAGAACTTCGCTGGCTGTTCGAGGCCGATGCTGAAAAGGCGGCGGCGATACGAAAGCTGTTCTTCTGTCTCGGAGACAGGCTGACGGATAAGCTGGCGCAGTCGCCCAGTCAGGAGTCCGTCACCGCTGGGGGATCCGACCCGGAGGCGCTGCTGACGGCCGCGACCGAGCTCGAAGCCATCCGATCCAGCCCCACCTGGCGAATCGCCAGGAAGCTCCATCTTCTCGTCGATGCCGTGCTGCCGTCGGGCACGAGGAGGAGGGAGTATGCAAGGCGGGTGCTGACCCGCTTGAGCGGCAGGACCGAGGCGAATGCGCGATATTGACATCCGCCACTTTCTTCAACTCCCCCGCAAAGCGCTAAAGGTCATTTCCACCGAGGGCTGGGGTGGCTTCCGGACCAGAGTCAGGATTCGGTGGCGTGGGCTCCGAGCTGCTCAGCAAACCGGCAAGACCCGTTCCTATGGAGCCGCCTATTCGGCCGAGGCGTCGGACTGCATTGGCGAGATCAGGAAGACGTTGGCGACCGATTGTCAGCCGACGCAATGGGATCGCGCGGATTTCATCGACGTGGTCGTACCCATATTCAATGCCTACGACGAGTTTCTGGTCTGTCTGTGCAGCTTGCTTAGATACCAGGATGTATATCGCATCACTTTGCTGAACGATTGCTCGACCGACACGAGAATCACGGACCTCTTGCGGACTTTAAAGGGGTGCGATCAGAACCGGCTCAGGGTGGAGACAAACACGCAGAACCTCGGCTACCTGAGAACGGTGAACAAAGGCATGAGAATGACCAGCGGCGACGTCATTCTGCTCAATACGGATACAGTCGTCACTTCCGGCTGGGCGCGCAAGATGAGAGCGTGCGCTCATTCGGATGAACGGATCGCTACCGTCACGCCGTTCACCAACAACGGCAGAATGTGCTCGATCCCGGGCTTCCTGCAGGATAACGACATCCCCGACGGGTTCACCGTGGATTCCTTTGGAGAGTGCGTGGAGCGTGCCTCCTCCAATCGTTATCCGGAACTGGTGACGGCCGTCGGGTTCTGCATGTACATCCGCAGGGACGCGATGGATGAGTTGGGGTATTTCGACGAAGTGAATTTTGAAATGGGTTACGGGGAGGAGGTCGAGTTTTCATTCAGAGCCGCTCGCAGCGGATACAGGAATGTCCTTTGTGACAATACGTTCGTCTTTCATAAGGGCGGTGCCTCCTTTCTGGACATGCGACATGACCTTATGGAAAGACACCATAACGTGCTGTCGGATAAGTATCCCGAGTACTGGGCGGCAGTAGCGCGATTCGAGGAGTCGAACCCGCTGGAGGAACTTCACGACCGACTCAAAAGGGAAATGCGGATGCGAGGGCCGGCCCGATTCAAGTTACCAGGCTGAGAGACGCGGTGCGCCCATGCTCCAATCGCAGGATGCGTGAACAGAAGCGGCGAATCAGGTTCTCGTCATGCGAGGCGAGCACCATGATGGCAGAGGATTCGATCATTTCCAGCAGTCGGCGCTCGGCCTTTTCCCGGAAGCTTGCATCGCCGACGCTGAGCCACTCGTCCAGCAGCAGGATTTCCGGGGCGACCGCGGTGGACACCGCGAAGGCCAGGCGAAGCAGCATCCCGCTGGAGTAGGTTCGGATGGGCATCGAGAGATAGTCGCCGAGTTCGGAGAACTCTGCGATTTCGTCGATCTTGCTCTCGATCGCCGAAGGCGACATGCCCATCAGGGTGCCACGCAGCATGACGTTTTCCAGGCCAGTGGCTTCGTGATCCATGCCGATCGAAAGATCGAGCAGCGACGAAACCCGGCCGCTGACTTTCAGCGTGCCGCGCACCGGCTCGTAGATGCCGGTGAGCACGCGCAGCAGGGTCGTCTTCCCGGACCCGTTGTGTCCGATCAACCCGACGCGATCGCCGCGCGAGAACTCGAACGAGAGATCCGACAGCGCCTGAACCAGGACCCTGGTCGACGATTCCCGCGCCAGACGCCCCCCGGTGGTTGCTCGCAGCACGGCGTTTTTCAGCGAGCGGTGCGCCGGGTTCCAGACCGGAAACTCGACGCAGACGCCCTGGGCGGAAATGTGCGGCATGGGTTTACAGCCAGTACGCGATGCGGGTACGGTATCGCGCGAACAGTGCCAGCGTAACCAGCCCGCAGACGAGGGATGCAATGAGGGCGTAGATCCAGGAATTGATCGGAACCTCCAGTCCAAGCAGGGGGGCGCGCACGATCTGCAGGAAGTGGAAGAACGGATTGACCTGTGCGATCCATTCCTGGCGTCCCAGGGCCTGGGTCTGGAACATAACGGGTGTCAGGAAGAAGGCGAGCTGCACCAGGTTCGCGACGATCGGGGGGACATCGCGAAAGCGCGCACAGACAAGGCCAAGCGCAATACCCAGCATGAAGCCGTTCAGCGCGATGAGCAACACCCCAGCCAGGGCGAGCAGTGCTCCGATATCGACGCTGCGGTGGTAGTAGATGAAGACCGGGACAAGAATGAGAATGTTGTGTCCGAAGATGAGGAGGTTGCGCCAGACCAGGCGCCACACATGTACCGTCAGCGGCAACTTCACCTGCTTGATGAACGGTTCGGCCGAGACGAAAGCGACACAAGCCTCATTCATCAACGCGGCGATCAGGAACCAGACCAGCAAACCGACTGCCAGGAACGGCACGTACTGTTCGGTTTCCTGGTGGAGCAACTGGGAATAAAGCAGGCCGATGCCGCCGATCATCGCCGCGGCGCTGATCGTGATCCAAAACGGGCCGAGCAGGGACCGGCGGTAGCGTTGGCGGATGTCCTGCCAGCCCAGGCGACCCCAGATCGGGTACGCGCGCGCGCCGTCAAGCAGATCCTTGAGGGCGCCTTTCAGTCGAGCTTGCATTCCGCGGGGTCGATGGAGTTTCTCGGGCCGAAGCATAGACGACCCGCGGGCAGCCCGATTTCCCTATGCGAGAATAGCTCGCGACGTGTAATAGGGCGCACGAGGCAGGGCATGATCCTTATCACCGGTGGGGCCGGTTTCATCGGCGCCAATTTCGTCCACCAATGGTTCGCCTCGGGCCACGAAGGCGCGGTCGTGCTCGACAAGCTGACCTATGCCGGCAACCTCGGCAGCCTGGACGAGGTGAAGCGCAAGCCGGGCTTTCATTTCGTCCACGCCGACATTTGCGATCGGGTGGCGGTTGCGCGCGTCCTGTCCGAGCACCAGCCGCGCGCCATCGTCCACTTCGCCGCGGAAAGCCACGTGGACCGCTCGATCCACGGTCCTGCGCAATTCCTGCAGACCAACTTCATCGGAACGTTCGAACTGCTGGAGGCGGCACGCCAGTATTGGGGCGCTCTGACGGGTGCCGGGCGGGACGGCTTCCGCTTCCTGCACGTGTCGACCGACGAGGTGTACGGCTCGCTGGACGAGATCGATCCGGCCTTTGCGGAAACCACCGCATACTCGCCCAACAGCCCGTACGCGGCTTCCAAGGCCGGCTCCGATCACCTGGTGCGGGCCTGGCGGCACACGTACGGCTTGCCCACGCTGGTGACCAACTGCAGCAACAACTACGGCCCTTACCAGTTCCCGGAGAAGCTGATTCCGCTGATGATCCTGAACGCGCTCGACGGCAAGCCCCTGCCGGTCTATGGCGACGGCCAGAACGTGCGCGACTGGCTGTATGTGACCGACCATTGCGCGGCCATCCGGTGCGTGCTGGACAGCGGGCGGATCGGAGAGACCTACAACATCGGCGGGCGCTCGGAGCTGTGCAATGTCGATGTCGTGCGTTCGATCTGCGCAACGCTCGGCCAGCTCCGGCCCAGGCCGGGCGGCTATGAGTCGCTGGTCCAGTTCGTGCGCGATCGGCCCGGACACGATCGCCGCTATGCGATCGATGCGGGCAAGATCGAGGGCGAGCTCGGCTGGCGCCCGGCCGAGACGTTCGAAAGCGGCCTGGCCAAGACGGTGCGCTGGTACCTGGACCACGCCGACTGGGTCGCGAGCGTGCGCGACGGGCGCTACCGCCAGTGGATCGAGCTGAACTATGGCGAAACGACGCTCTGAGATGAACCCGGTGCGGCGCGGCATCGTGCTGGCGGGCGGCTCCGGTACCCGGCTGTACCCGGTGACGCAGGTGCTGTCCAAGCAGCTCTTGCCGGTGTACGACAAGCCGATGGTGTACTACCCGCTCACCACGCTGATGCTGGCCGGGATCCGGGACATTTTGCTCATTTCCACGCCGCAGGACACCCCGCGCTTCACCGAATTGCTGGGTGACGGCCGCCAGTGGGGTGTCAACCTGTGCTACGCGGTCCAGCCCAAGCCCGAGGGGCTGGCGCAGGCCTTCGTGATCGGTCGCGACTTTCTGCAAAGTGGCACGGCCGCCCTGGTGCTGGGCGACAACATCTTCTACGGGCACGACCTGACCGAATCGCTGCGGCGCGCCAATACGCGCGAGCAGGGCGCCACCGTGTTCGCCTACCACGTGCACGATCCGAGCCGCTATGGGGTGGTCGAGTTCGATCCGCAGGGACGGGCGGTCAGCATCGAGGAGAAGCCTCCCGCGCCGCGCTCGAACTATGCGGTCACGGGGCTGTACTTCTACGACGCGCGCGTGGCCGACGTCGCCTCGGGGATCCGGCCGTCGGCGCGCGGGGAACTGGAGATCACCGATGTGAACCGCCAGTACCTGGACTGGGGCGAACTGGCGGTCGAGATCATGGGACGCGGCACCGCGTGGCTGGATACCGGAACCCACGAATCGCTGATGCAGGCCGCGCAGTTCATCCAGACGATCGAGCAGCGACAGGGACTGAAGATCGCCTGCCCGGAGGAGATCGCGTATCGCAACGGCTGGATCGAGGCCGAGGACGTGGCGCGTGTGGCTGCCTCGCTGAAGAACACCGGCTATGGGGACTATCTGCAACGGCTGCTGACGGACCGCGTGCTGCCTCCGACGACGTGATGCGATGACCACGGATCCTTCGCGACCCTCTCCCGCGCGCTTTGCGCGCACCCTCTCCCGCTTCGCGGGAGAGGGGACATCCCAGGGGAAATGGGCGGACTCGTGAAAGTCGAGACGACGTCTTTGGACGGCGTTCTGGTGCTGGAGCCCCGGGTGTTCGGCGACGCGCGGGGATTTTTCTTCGAAAGTTTCAATGCGCGCGCCTTCCGGCAGGCGACCGGACTCGATGCGGTCTTCGTGCAGGACAATCATTCGCGCTCGGCGCGCAACGTGCTGCGCGGGATCCACTACCAGGTGGCGCGCCCGCAAGGAAAGCTGGTGCGGGTGGCGAGCGGGCGCATCTTCGACGTGGCGGTCGACCTGCGGCGCTCCTCGCCAACATTCAGGCGCTGGACCGGGGTGGAGATGTCGGCCGACGACCATCGCCAGCTCTGGGTGCCGCCCGGGTTCGGGCACGGGTTCGTGGTCCTGAGCGAGTCGGCCGACGTGCTCTACAAGACGACCGACTACTGGTACGCCGAGCACGACCGGTCGCTGCTGTGGAGCGATCCGGCGATCGGGATCCGCTGGCCCGTTTCGGGCGCGCCGATCGTTTCGGACAAGGACGCCGCGGCGCCGCTGCTGGCGCAGGCGGACCTTTTCGATTGAAGATCCTGCTCACCGGGCGCACCGGCCAGGTCGGCTGGGAACTTCAGCGGTGCCTGGCGGGGCTGGGCGAAGTCGTGGCGCCGGACCGTGCGACGCTTGACCTTGGCCGTCCTGCCTCGGTCGCTGACGCAGTGCGCGCTCACCGCCCCGCCCTGATCGTCAATGCGGCCGCCTACACTGCGGTTGATCGGGCCGAACAGGAATCGCAGGCCTGCTTCGCCGTGAACGCCGAGTCGGTCGGCGCGCTGGCGCACGAGGCGGCGCAGCTGGGCGCGCTGCTGGTCCACTATTCGACCGATTACGTGTTCGACGGCGCCAAGGGCTCGCCGTACGTCGAGGCCGACCCGACTGCGCCCATCAGCACTTACGGGCGCAGCAAGCTGGCCGGGGAGCAGGAAATCGCCCGCAGCGGCTGTCGCCACCTGATCCTGCGCGCGAGCTGGGTGTACGCGATGCGGGGACGCAACTTCGTGCTGACGATGCTCAAGCTCGCGCGCCAGCGCCCGCAATTGCGGGTCGTGAACGACCAGGTCGGGGCCCCCACATGGGCGCGCGACATTGCGGCGGCTACGCTGGTGGCACTGAATCGGCCCGATCCGCTCGAGGGCCTGTACCACGTGGCGGCGGGCGGCTCGACCACGTGGTTCCATTTTGCCCGACGGCTGCTGGACCTCGCGGGCCTGGACACGCCGGTGGTACCGATTGCAACCTCCGAATACCCGACCGATGCCACCCGCCCGGCCTATTCGGTGCTGGACAGCGGCCGCCTGGAGCACGCGACCGGTTTTCGGATCGCGCCCTGGGACGAGCGGCTGGAGGCCTGCCTTACGGACTCCGGATCGGTTCGCGGCTGAGTCCGGACTTGCGCAGCGGGCGCAGCTCGCCGCGCTTAAGCAGGTAGTTCCAGAACGCGCCGGACGTCCACAGGCGCGCCAGGCTGGCCACGTGCCAGCCCAGGTAGCGCAGCGAACGCTGGCTGTCGCGCCGCGCGTCGTGTACCAGCCTGATGCCGGTCAGGTGGCGCAGCCTCCAGCCGGCGAGTTGCATCCGCAGGCACAGGTCGGTGTCTTCGCAGTACAGGTGGAACCGTTCGTCGAATCCGCCGAGTGAGCGGAACGCCTCGGAATTCAGCAGCAGGCACATGCCGGCCAACCAGTCGAAATCGGGATCGGGGCCGTGTGGCCGCCGCCGCAGCCGGCGCCATGCCACCTGCAGCGGCGTCGGCAGGCGCCGGGCGGCGTCGGCCGGGCTGCCGTCGGCGTTCAGGATCAGCGGCGCGAGCAGCCCGTCTCCAGCCTCGCGCGCTGCCAGCAACCGTCCGAATGCGTCATCCGAAAAGCGCAGATCGGGATTCAACACCGTGAACCAAGGCGTGTCGCAGTGCAAGAAGGCGCGATTGTGGTTGGCACCGAAACCGCGTGCACGATCGTTCAGGAGGGTGATAACCTGAAAGGGAACGCCATTGGCGCGGACCGCTACCGGCTCCGGGACGTTCACCGTCACGACCAGGCGTTTCAATTGAGGGCCGGCGTGATGCACCAAGTCGGCGATCAGCGTATTAACCAGGTGCATCTGGCCGTGGCTGACCACGGAGGCGGTAAGTTGGGCATCGGCATTCATTCGAACGCAGCATAAACTGGACCGGAACGCCGCTCGCACCGATTGGTCTTAGCCTGAGATGGCACGCAATCTGTCCGGATACCTGCAGGCCACCGACCGCGTGAGGGCGGCCGAGGTATATGGCGAGTACCTGATGCAGCGCAGCCGCCTGGGCGGCGTGTACCGCAGGTATTTCCTTTACCCAAGAATCTGCCACCACCTGCGCGGACGGACCGTGGACGTGGGCTGCGGCATCGGGGATTTCCTGCAGTTCCGCCCCGACACAGTGGGCGTCGACATCAACGCCCACACCGTCGCCTACTGCAGAGCGCAAGGGCTGGATGCCCGGCTGATGGAGCCCGATGTGCTGCCGTTCGAGGACGCCAGCTTCGACTCGGCGCTGATGGACAACGTGCTGGAACACATCGCCCGGCCGGCCGCGCTGCTGCGGGAGCTGCGCCGGGTGCTTCGGCCCGAGGGCCGGGTGCTGATCGGCGTGCCCGGCATCCTGGGCTGGGACTGCGATTCGGACCACAAGGTGAGCTACGACGAGGCCTCGCTGGACGCCGCGCTGGGGGCGTGCGGCTTCACGCCGGTCGAGCTTTTCCATGTGCCGCTGTGGCGATCGGCGTGGCTGAGCCGGCACCTGCGGCAATACTGCATCTTCGGGCTGTACCAGATCACGTGAGGGAGCGCAGCGCATCGCCCGTGATCGGGGTCATCGGCGGCAGCGGGGTGTACGACATCGATGGGCTGACGGACAAGCGCTGGAAGCGCGTTTCGTCGCCGTTCGGTGACCCTTCCGATGATCTGCTGTTCGGCGAGTTAAACGGCCAGCCGATGGTCTTTCTGCCCCGCCATGGGCGGGGTCATCGGATCCCGCCCTCCGACATCAACTTCCGCGCCAACATCGACGCCCTGAAGCGCGCGGGCGTTACCGACGTGATCTCCGTGAGCGCGGTCGGGTCCCTGCGCGAGCACCTGCACCCCGGGATGTTCGTGATCGTCGACCAGTTCATCGACCGCACGTTTGCGCGCGTGAAAAGCTTCTTCGGCAACGGGCTGGCGGCGCATGTTTCGATGGCGCATCCGGTCTGCAGCCGGCTGGGAGATCACATCGAGACGGCCGCGCGCGAGGCGGGCCTCGAGGTGGCGCGCGGCGGCACCTATCTCGTGATGGAGGGGCCGCAGTTCTCCACCCTGGCCGAGTCCGAGCTTTACCGCAGCTGGAACTGCGACGTGATCGGCATGACCAACATGCCCGAGGCAAAACTCGCGCGCGAGGCGGAGCTGTGCTACGCGACCGTCGCGATGGTGACCGACTACGACTGCTGGCACCCGAACCACGACGACGTGACGGTGGATGCCATCATCCAGGTGCTACAGGCCAACGCCGACAATGCACGCAGCCTGGTGAAGAAGCTGGCGCCGAGACTGCACGACGACAACCGCGCCGTCGGCTGCGGCTGCCGCAGCGCGTTGCGCCATGCGCTCATCACTGCGCCCGAGGCGCGCGATCCCGAGGTGGTCAGGCGCCTGGATGCGGTGGCCGGGCGCGTGCTCGATCCTCGCCAGGTGTGAAAGGACTCCCCTCTCCCACGCGTGGGAGAGGGGCCGGGGGTGAGGGCGTACGGCGGCGAATCATCTGCGGTTGGCCGCCCTCGAGGACTCCCCTCTCCCACGTGTGGGAGAGGGCCCGGGGGTGAGGGCGTACGGCGGTGAATCATCTGCGGTTGGCCGCCCTCACCCCCGGCCCCTCTCCCGCTCGCGGGAGAGGGGAGATTGGATCTGCGAGCGGACGAACCCGCTGGCCAGGGCGCCCGCCGCCAATGTCAGCGCCGACGCCAGCGCAAGCTGCGCCAGGCCCGGCGCACCGCCTGCCAACGGGCTGAGCCACCGGGCCGCCAGCAGCGCGGCAACCACGGAGGCAACGGCGATCGGCGCGACGTCGTGCAGGTACCAGTTCGCCAGCTCGCCGCGCAGGATGCGCCGGTGGATCATCGGCATCGTGATCGCGAAATAGCCCAGATTCAGCAGCAACCACACCGATGCGGCGCCGACCGCTCCGAAATGCAGCGCGGCCCACGCGATCGATGGCACGGCAACCAGCACCGAAACGATCGACTGCACCAGGCCGAAACGGGTCTGGCCGTAGGCCACCTGCAGCGCCCAGGCGAGCGTCATCGTGGCGTTGATGCCGTAGCCGGCGGCCAGCAAAGCCAGCACCGGCGCGGCCGCGCGGGCGATCTCATCGCTGCCGGTCCACAGCCGCAACACGTCCGGCGCGAACACCGCCAGCACCACGGTGGCCGGAACGATCGCCACCGCCACCACCTGGTTGCTGCGGTGATAGAAATTTTTCAGCTGGTCGATCTCGCCCAGCGCCACCAGTTCGCTGAAACGTGGCTGCACCGCGAGGTTGATCGGCGCGGCCATCCGGTTGATCCCGTAGGCGAGCGTCGCCGCCAGCATGTAGCGGCCGAAATCGGCCAGCGGCAGCAGGCGCGACAGCAGCACGCGGTCGGTTTGGGTCAGCAGGAACGTCAGCAGGCCCACCGCGGCCAGGCTCCCGGTCAGGTGGGAGATTCTGCGCAGCGCCCCGAAGTCCAGCGGCGGCCTGCTCCCGGTCCTCGGAAGCGCAGCCCACAGGGCCCGCGCCAGCACCAGCGAATGAAGAGCCCCGGCGGCCGCCTGCCAGGCGAAGAAGACCTCGGTGGTGGGCGCAATCAGCAGCAGCGGCACGAACACGCCGACCTGGCGCAGCGTGGTCAGGCTCGAATTCAGCCCGTTCAGAAGGAGCTGCCGCTGCAGGCCGGCCAGCCCGAAGCTGTAGAAGACGATCGGAAATTGCAGCGCGACCGCCAGCCCCATCAGCTGGACCGCGCGATCCAGGTGCGGATCCGCGGAGGCTGAGGCGTGCAGCCAGTGGCCGGCGATCCAGCCGCTGCCGGCCGTCAGCGCGATCCCGATCAGCACGCACAGCGGGCCGTACACCCACTGCAGGCAGCGCACCAGGTTCGCCATCGCCGCCGGCTCCAGCGTGCCGGCGGTGCCGCGCGCCATTTCCCGGTTCAGCATGCCCGACATGCCCAGGTCCAGCACCGCAACGGCCGCCTGCAGCACGATGAAAAAGCCGATCAGGCCGTAACCCTCGACGCCCACGATCCGCAGGTAGAACGGCGTGACGACGATCCACAGGACGAACGCCCAGATTTGCCCCGCAAAGTTGGCGATCGTATTCACGCGCAGCGTGTTCAGGCGGAGCGGCATCAGCGGTACGTCGTCTGGGGCATGGGAAGTGATCGTAAAATGCGGCCGGCCGATCTAGCGGGAAGGCCGCTGCGGCCTGCCTCAGCCCAATTGGAACACTGGCCGCGGATTCTGGAAAGACGGGAGAAACTGACTGAACGCGATTGGCTGCGTGGTCTGCGGCGGAAGAAAGCTGCACTACGATTTTTCAATCGGGCCCCATCGCGTGGAGGAATGCGCGACCTGCGGCCTGATGCGACTGAATCCGCAGCCCTCGGACGAGGAACTGGCGCGTATCTATGGTTCGACCTACTTCGTATTGAGCGGCGACCCCGACGGCCAGCAGCACGCGGCGAGCCTGAAGGCGAGCACCGCGGACCACTACCTGGACCTGATCGAGTCGTACGCGGGCTGCAAGCCCACAGGCCGGCTGCTCGAGGTCGGATGTGGCCAGGGGGACTTCCTGGCTCGGGCGGCCGCCAGGGGCCTTTCGGTAACGGGCATCGAATTCTCGCCGCACGCGGCCCAGATCGCGGCGGCCAAGGCAGGCTCCCAGGGCCGCATCCTGGCGGGCGATATCAAGCAGGCGGTCGCGCAGGGGGAAAAATTCGACTACGTCGTGTTTGCCGACGTGCTCGAGCATGTCCGGGATCCACGCGGATTCCTGCGCGATGTGCACTCGCTGCTGAATGACGATGCGATCGTTGCGGTCGTCGTTCCGGCCCTCGATTCGAACTCGGCCCGTCTGATGAAGACGAAATGGGTCGAGTTCAAGCCGGAGCATCTCTGGTATTTCTCCTCGGCAACCCTGAAAAGGGTTCTTTACTCCGAAGGTTTCTCTGGCTTGAAGGTGACGCCGGCACGCAAGACGCTCAGCTTCGACTATGTCGCCGCGCATTTCGACCGCTACCCGGTCGAGCCGTTCGCCTCGATCATTTCGCTGGCGCGAAAAGCTCTTCCCCGGTTCCTGAGAAGGCTGCCGTTCCGGGTGGCCGCCAGCGGGATCATCGTGGTCGGCCGCAAGACCGGGCAGCGCACGCGCAAGCTGCTTTCGGTCGTGATGCCGGTTTTCAACGAGGCGAAGTCGGTTCGCGCCGGCATCGACCGCGTGCTGGCCAAACGAATCCCCGACATGGATATCGAACTGGTCATCGTGGAAAGCCGGTCGACCGACGGCACGCGCGAGATCGTGCGCGAATACGAAGGCACAGAGCGGGTGACCGTCGTCTGGGAGGATCAGCCCCGCGGCAAAGGCCATGCCGTCCGGTTGGCGTTCGAGCGGGTTCGCGGCGATTTCATCCTGATCCAGGATGCGGACGACGAGTACGACATCGAAGACTATGACGTCTTGCTCGAACCGCTGACCACGGGCGAGGCCGAGTTCGTTCTGGGCGCCCGCCATGGGGGCCGTGCCTGGAAGATGCGCCGGTTCAACGATCAGCGCCTCGCCGGCAACATCCTGAATCTGGGACACTGGGGATTCACCACGCTGGTCAACCTTCTGTACGGACTGCGCTTGAAGGATCCCTTCACGATGTACAAGGTGTTTCGCACGGACTGCCTGCGCGGGCTGACGTTCGAGTGCGATCGGTTCGATTTCGATTGCGAGCTGCTGATCAAGCTGGTTCGCCATGGGTACCGGCCGGTCGAAATCCCGGTCAATTACCGCTCGAGGTCCTTCAGGGAGGGCAAGAAGGTCGATGTGATGAGGGATCCATGGACCTGGCTGCGTGCCATCGTGAAATACCGGTTCAACAAAGTCTGAACGGGCCGCCGCGACGCAATGCCGGTCCGGATCGTCCGCTACGCGCAAACGCACCGTTGGCAGCTTGGGAAATTCGTCGCGGTCGGCTTGCTGACCTTCTGCATCTACTTCTGCTGCTTCCACTTCTTTTACCGCGTCCAGGGGCTGGATTACCGGCTCGCGGTCTCGTTCGCTTACGTGATCACGGTGACCTCGCATTTCCTGCTGCACCGGTTCTTCACGTTCGGTGCCGCCGACCAGGCCCTCACCCACCACACCTGGAAGTACCTGCTGATGCTCGGGCTGAACTACGTCGTTGCCCTGGGGGTCGTGTGGATCACGGTGGAGTTCGTCAAGACCTCACCGTATTTCGGAGTCCTGGCGTCGACCGGCATCACGACCGGGATCAGCTTTTTCATGATGAAGCATTTCGTCTTCCATCAAGAACGCGCCGCCTGACCCGTCATCGCGGTCGCCGCGCCACCACCAGCAGGTTTTTCCCGAACAGGTGCTTGAAGGCGAGCTCGTCCAGAAAGGCGCTGACCGGATAGCCGTACCGGTCGTACACGTGCAGGTTGCGGTCCAGGTGATCGTCGCCGCCTTTGCGGGGGCCGCGGATCTTCAGGGCCAGCCAGGCCAGAAATCCGATGCTGTCGACATAGCGCGATTGCACGATGGTGAAATTGGCCTGCTCGAGCTTGCTCACCAACTCCTTGCGGCCATAGCGCCGGTAATGGCCCACCGCCGTGTCGAGGTGGGAGTACAGGCACATGAACGCGGGCACGTAGATCGCGAGCGTGCCTCCCGGCTTGAGCACCTTATGCAACTTCTTCAGGATCGAGACGTCGTCTTCGATGTGTTCCAGCACGTTCGACGTGTAGATGCCGTCGTACGCTTTGGCAACGGCGTCGAGCGAGGCGTAGCAGCGGAAACCGCGCTCGACGATCACCTGGCGCAAGCGCTCGTCGATTTCGACGCAATCGGGTCTGACGCCGGTTTTCGAGAGCCACAGCCGGCCCAGCGCTCCGATGCCGGCGCCGAACTCGAGCACTTCGGACGACCCGGCCAGATGCCTGGACAGCTTGGAGACGACGTCGAGGTTGTAGTTCGGCAGGGATCGTTCGTTGGCCCAGAGCTCGCGAACAGCGGAGAAGTCGGTCCTGTCCTGGGTCTGAACGTTCGACGAAGAGTGCGTCGGCATGGTTCGAAGCGACTATACCCCAGCCTGCGCGCACGTCGTCCGCGCCGTGCGCCGCGGGGCTGACCCCTCGCGGGCGTCGATGGCACAATTCCGTCTCGACGATTTGGCGGCTGCGGGGCAAGGTGCGCACACGGCCGGGTAAAGGAATGGCAGTGAATGGATAGGCGCTTGGTCGTCACCGGGTGCGCAGGCTTCATCGGCAGCAACCTGGTCGATCGCCTGCTGGCGTCCGGCCGGGAAGTCGTCGGCGTGGACGATTTCTCGACCGGCCAGAGGCGCTTCATCGCATCGGCGCTGAGGGATCCGCGCTTCCGCCTGATCGAAGCAGACCTGCTGGCTCCTTCCGCGCTGACCGCAGCATTCGCGGGTGCCGACTTCGTCTTTCATCTGGCCGCGAACGCCGACGTGCGCTTCGGGACCGAGCATCCCCGCCGGGACCTGGAGCAGAACACGATCGCGACCTACAACGTGCTGGAGGCGATGCGCGCCAACGGCGTGAGGCGAATCGCCTTTTCGTCGACCGGCTCGGTGTACGGCGAGCCTGAGGTCTTTCCCACCCCGGAGGACGCTGCGTTTCCGATTCAGACGTCGCTGTACGGCGCATCCAAGGCCGCCGGCGAAGCCCTGATCGCCGCCTATTGCGAGGGCTTCGGGTTTCGTTCGTGGATCTTCCGCTTCGTGTCGATCCTGGGCGAGCGCTACACGCACGGCCACGTGGTCGACTTCTACCGGCAGCTGCGCTCGGATCCGACCCGGCTGCGCGTGCTGGGCAACGGCCGCCAGCGCAAGTCGTACCTGTACGTGCAGGACTGCATCGATGCCATGCTGCTCGCGATCGAGCGGGCGCAGGATCCGGTGAGCATCCTGAACCTCGGCGTCGATGGCTATTGCGAGGTGAACGACTCCATCGGCTGGATCTGCGAGGCACTGGGGGTGCGGCCGGCGCTCGAGTACGCCGGGGGAGAGCGCGGCTGGATCGGCGACAGCCCGTTCATCTTCCTGGATACCGCGCGGGTCCGGGCGCTCGGGTGGGCGCCCAAGCTCGATATCCGGCAGGGCGTGGTGCGGACGGTGCAGTTCCTGCGGGCGAACGAATGGGTGCTGGAGGCGCGCGCGTGAAGGTGTGCGTCCAGGGCCTGTGGCACTTGGGCAGCGTTACGGCGGCGGCGCTGGCCTCGGTCGGTCACGAGGTGACCGGGCTCGACTACGACGCGGCCACGGTCGCGGGGCTGAAGCGGGGTACGCCGCCCCTTTTCGAGCCGGGGCTGCAGGAACTGATCGGCCAGGGCCTGGCGTGCGGCCGCTTGCGCTTCCTCGACGATCCGGCTGCGGCCGTGCGCGGTGCCGAAGTGCTTTGGATCGCCTACGACACGCCGGTGGACGACGACGACGTTGCCGACGTCGACTTCGTCCGGACCCAGATCGAGTGCACGCTGCCCCACCTCGCACCCGATACCCTCGTGCTGGTCTCGTCGCAGATGCCGGTGGGGTCGATTCGTCGGATCGAAGCGCGGGTCGCTTCAGCCTGGCCCGGCCGGAACATCCGCTTCGCCTGCTCCCCGGAGAACCTGCGGCTGGGCAAGGCGCTGGAAGTCTTTCTCAAGCCGGACCGGATCGTGGCCGGGGTGCGCGGCGCGGCCGATCGCGCAACGCTGGGGCGCCTGCTGCGGCCGATCACGGACCGGATCGAGTGGATGTCGGTCGAGTCGGCCGAGATGACGAAACACGCCATCAACGCGTTCCTGGCGATGTCGGTCACCTTCGCCAACGAAATCGCCGCGATCTGCGAAGCGGCCGGAGCCGATGCCAAGGAAGTGGAGCGCGGGCTCAAGAGCGAGGCGCGCATCGGTCCCAAGGCCTATCTGGCTCCCGGCGCCGCATTCGCCGGCGGGACGCTGGCGCGCGACGTGGAATTCCTGAAGTCGGCCAGCGGCGGCGCCGGGCTGAGCAGCCCGCTGCTGCACGCGATCGGCGCCAGCAACGACGAGCACAGGCAATGGGCCCGGCGCAAGCTGGTCGAGGCGTTGGGCGACCTGAACGGCCTGACCATCGCCGTGTGGGGCCTGACGTACAAGCCCGGCACCAGCACGCTGCGGCGCTCTCTGTCGGTGGAACTGTGCAACGACCTGCTGCAGCACGGCGCGCGCTTGCGGGTGCACGATCCGGCCGCCGAGGCGTTGCCGGCCACCTGGAGCGGCCGGGTGGAGCGAAGCGCCGATCCGCTGCAGGCGCTGGCGCACGCGCGGGCGCTGGTGGTGGCGACCGAATGGCCCGAATACCGCCAGGTGCCGGTCGATTCGATTGCGCAGCTGCCGCATCCTCTGGTGGTGATCGATCCGAACCGCTTCCTGGCGGCCTGGAGCGCTGCCCCTTCGATCCGATACATTGCGGTGGGAAGCGTCCAGTGGCCCGCGCCAGGGTCCGACCCATGACGAATTCGCTGCGAGGCAAGGTGGCCATCGTGACCGGCGCCAACCAGGGCCTGGGCCTGGAAATCGCCCGCCGCTACGCCGCGCGGGGAGCCTGCCTCGTGCTGTGCGCGCGCGATACCGTGTCGCTGGCGCAGGCGTGCACGCAGCTGCAGGCGCACCAGGCCGACGGGCAGGGGATCGAGGCGGTCGCGGCGGACGTTTCCAATGCCTCGGACGTCGATCGGTTGGTCGCGCACACGCGGGCGCGCTTCGGCCGCATCGACGTGCTGGTCAACAACGCCGGCGTCTACGGGCCGATGGGGGCGATCGAAGACGTCGACTGGACCCAATGGGTTCGCGCCATCGAAATCAATCTGATGGGGTCGGTGCTGATGGCGCGCGCCGTGGTGCCTGCGATGAAGGCGCGCCGGGCCGGCAAGATCATCCAGCTCTCCGGCGGGGGCGCGACCAACCCGCTGCCCCGCATCAGCGCGTACGCGGCGTCCAAGGCGGCGATCGTGCGCTTTGTCGAGACCCTGGCGGAGGAACTGCGCGATTTCGGCATCGACGTGAATTGCATCGCGCCCGGAGCGCTGAACACGCGCATGCTCGAGCAGGTGCTGGCCGCCGGACCGGACAAAGTGGGCGCCGCCTTCTTCGACCGGTCCGTGAAGCAGAAGCAGTCGGGCGGCGCCGGGTTGGAGCCGGCCGCCTCGCTCGCCGTGTTCCTGGCATCGGAGGCCAGCAACGGGATCACCGGTAAGCTGATCAGCGCACTGTGGGACAACTGGGAAACCTGGCCGCAGCACCTGGCGGAACTGGCGTCGAGCGACGCGTATACGCTGCGCCGCATTTCGGGTCGCGACCGCGGCATCGAGTGGGGAGACAAGTGAGCCTGCGGGTCGGAATCGTCGGCTGCGGACTGATCGGGCAGAAGCGCGCCAAGGCGCTGGGCGCGGCCGGTCGCGTGGTCGCGTGCGCCGACCTGGACGAGCGGCGCGCGCGCTCGGCCGCCGTGCACGAGGGAGCGCGGATCTTTTCGGACTGGCGGCAGCTCGTCGCCTTGCCGGACCTCGACGTGGTGATCGTGGCCACGCAGCACGACACGCTGGCCCCGATCACGCTGGCGGCGGTGGAGGCGGGCAAGCACGTTCTGGTGGAAAAACCGGCGGCGCGCTCGCTCGCCGAGTTGGAGCCCGTGATCGCGGTGGCCGAGCGGCGCAATGCCAAGGTGCACGTGGGGTTCAATCACCGCTACCACCGCGCCTTTCGCAAGGCCCGGGAGATCTTCGAGTCCGGCGCGCTGGGCGAACTGATGTTCCTGCGTGGCCGCTATGGCCACGGTGGGCGGATCGGTTACGAACAGGAATGGCGCGCACGCCCGAAGGTCTCGGGCGGCGGCGAGCTGATCGATCAGGGTCCGCACCTGATCGATCTGGCCCGCTGGTTCCTGGGCGACTTCAGCGAAGTGCAGGGATTCGCTCACACGTACTACTGGAACATGCCGGTCGACGACAACGGCTTTCTGCTGCTCAAAACGCCGAAGCAGCAAGTGGCGTTCCTGCACGCCTCCTGCACCGAGTGGAAGAACCTGTTCTCGATGGAGATCTACGGACGCAACGGCAAGCTGGACATCTCGGGCCTCGGCGGCAGCTACGGCATCGAGCGCCTGACCTGGTACCGGATGCTGCCGCAGATGGGGCCGCCCGAAACGGTCGGCTGGGAGTACCCGATGGGGGACGATTCGTGGGAAGTCGAAACCGCCGAGTTTTTCGAGGACATCCGGCTGGACCGTACGCCGCAGCCCGGGCTGCGCGACGCCGCCGAGTGCCTGAAAATCATCGGGCAGATCTACCGGGAGTGCGGGCTTGATCATCGCGCGTAGTCCGCTGCGAATCACGCTGGGGGGCGGCGGAACCGACCTGGCGTCGTATTACCGGGAACACGAAGGCTTCCTGATTGCGGCCGCCATCGACAAGTACGTCTATGTCACGGTGATGCGGCCGTTCGCGCCCGGCATCTACCTGAAGTACTCGCAGCTCGAGCACGTCGAGCAGGTGCGGGAGGTGAAGCATCCGATCATCCGCGAGGCGATCGAGATGCTGGAGTTCAAGACGCCGCAGGTCGAGATCACGACGCTGGCGGACATTCCGGCCGGCACCGGGCTGGGTTCCTCCGGCAGTTTCACCACCGCGCTGCTCAAGGCCCTGTACGCCCACCGCAAGCGCCACCTGAACCAGGACGAGCTGGCCGAGCTGGCGTGCCACATCGAGATCGAGCGCCTGCGCGAGCCGATCGGCAAGCAGGACCAGTACATCGCGGCCTTTGGCGGCATCACCTGCTTCACGTTCCACCGGAACGACAAGGTCACGGCCGTGCCGCTGAAGATCAGCATGGACACGCTGCTCGACCTGGAGGACAACCTGCTGCTTTTTTTCACCGGCTTCTCGCGCAGCGCCAGCGACATCCTGAAGGACCAGAACACGCGCACCCGGCAAAGCGACAGCGAAATCCTGAAGAACCTGCACTACGTGAAGGAGTTGGGCCTGCGCAGCCGGGAGGCCCTGGAAGGGGGCGATGCGGCCCGCTTCGGCCGATTGATGCACGAGCACTGGGAGCACAAGAAGCGCCGCTCGGGCGGGATGAGCAATCCGAAGATCGACGAGTGGTACGAGCTGGCGTTGAAAAACGGCGCGGTCGGCGGCAAGCTGGTGGGGGCGGGCGGCGGCGGCTTCCTGATGTTCTACGCGCAGGACCGCAACCGCTTGCGGCACGCGATGCGGACGGCCGGACTGGATGAAGTGCGCTTCCGGTTCGATTTCGAAGGCGCCAAGGTCGTGCTGTCGTCCTGATGCTGCCGGTTGCGATCCTGGCCGGGGGCCGGGCCACGCGCTTGAGGCCCCTGACCGAGACCATTCCCAAGGCGATGGTTGAGGTCCGGGGCGAGCCGTTCGCTTTCCATCAGCTGCGCCTGCTGCGCCGCCGCGGCGTCGAGCGGGTCGTCTACTGCGTGGGGTATCGGGGCGAGCAGGTCGTCGATGCGGTCGGCGACGGTGCGCGCTTCGGCCTGCAGGTGCGCTATTCGTTCGATGGCCCGGAGCTGCTCGGTACCGCCGGTGCGCTGAAGATCGCCGGCCCGCTGCTGGGCCCGGACTTCTTCGTGCTGTACGGCGATTCGTACCTCGACTGCGACTATGCGGCGGTCGAACGCGCTTATCGGCAGGCCGGCAAGCCGGCGCTGATGGCGGTATTCCGCAATGACGGGCAGTGGGACACCAGCAATGTCGAGTTCGCCGACGGGCGCATAATCGCGTACTCGAAGGCGCACCGGACCGAGCGCATGCGCCATATCGATTACGGTCTCGGGGTCCTCTGCGCCGGCGTCGTGGCGCCGGTGCCGGGCGACCGCCCGACCGACCTGGCCGCGATTTACGAGCAACTGGCCGCCTCGGACGAACTGGCGGCGTTCGAAGTGTCGCAGCGCTTCTACGAGGTCGGCTCCTTTGCCGGCCTGGAGCAATTCGAGGACTATCTGAAGAGGGTCGATCCGCGATGACCTATGCGCGCAAGCACCTGGACGAGGCGGCCGAGATCATCCGGCGCATCGATGTCGAGACGATCGAGCGGCTCGCCCGCACCCTGGCCGAGGTGCGGGACGCGGGCGGCCGCGTGTTCTTCCTGGGCGTGGGCGGCAGCGCCGGCAATTGCTCGCACGCGGTGAACGACTTCCGCAAGATCGTCGGCATCGAATCGTATGCACCGACCGACAACGTCTCGGAGCTCACCGCCCGCACCAACGACGAAGGGTGGGACACCGTCTTCTCGGAATGGCTGAAGGTGAGCCGCCTGTCGGCGCGCGATGCGGTGTTCGTGATGTCGGTCGGGGGCGGTAACCTGGAGAAGAACATCAGCCCGAACCTGGTAAGCGCCCTGAAGCTCGCCAAGTCGGTGGGCGCACGGATCCTGGGGATCGTCGGTCGCGACGGCGGCTATACCGGCACCGTGGCCGATGTCGCGGTGATCGTGCCGACCGTCAACTCCGAAACGATCACGCCGCACACCGAGGCGTTCCAGGCGGTCGTCTGGCACCTGCTGGTGTCGCATCCGGCACTGAAGGCCCGCCAGACCAAGTGGGAGTCCACCGCCCGATGAGGCGGGCGGTGTTCGTCGATCGGGACGGCGTGCTGAACACGGCCGTGGTCCGGAACGGACGGCCGCATCCACCCGCGTCGGCGGCGGACCTGAAGCTGCTGCCGGGGGTGCGCGAGCGCGTGGCCGAATTGAAAGGCCTCGGGTTTCTGGTGGTATGCGTGACCAACCAGCCGGACGTTGCCCGAGGCACCAGCACGCGGGCGGCGGTGGACCAGATCAACGAGCGCGTGCGGGCCGAGATGCAGCTCGACGACATGCTGGTCTGTTACCACGACGACCGGGACGGATGCGGTTGCCGCAAACCCCGGCCGGGCTTGTTACTGGAGGCTGCGACCCGTCTGGGGATCGACCTTGCCCGCTCCTTTATGATTGGGGACCGCTGGAAAGACATGGCCTGCGGTGCGGCGGCGGGCTGCAGCACGGTGTTCGTGGACTACGGCTATGCCGAGCCTTACCAGGGGCCGGCACCGTCGCACGTCAGCGCAACGGCCGCCGAGGCGTTCGATTACGTCCTGTTGAGCGAGCGAAAACTCGGATGAGAGCTCTCGAAAAGCTGGGTGTGAAGATCTTCGCCGATGGCGCGGACAAGGCGGGGATGCTGGAGATGTATGCCAAGCCCTATGTCAGGGGCCTGACCACCAATCCCACGCTGATGCGCAAGGCCGGCATCTCCGATTACCGGGCCTTCGCGCGCGAGATGCTGGAGCTGATCCGCGACAAGCCGATCTCGTTCGAGGTGTTCTCGGACGATTTTTCCGAGATGGAGCGGCAGGCGATGGAAATCGCATCGTGGGGCCGCAACGTGTACGTGAAGATCCCGGTCACCAACACCCGATCGGAGAGCAGCCGGGACCTGGTGCGCCGCCTGGCCGAGCGGCGCGTCCAGTTAAACGTCACTGCGCTGATGACGCTGCAGCAGGTGCGCGAGGTGGTGGACGCGCTCGATGAGCGCACCCCGGCGTACGTTTCGGTCTTCGCCGGCCGCATTGCCGATACCGGAAGGGACCCGGTGCCGTTGATGGCCGCTGCCGTGCAGATCCTGGCGCTGAAGCCCAAGTCCGAGCTGATCTGGGCCTCGCCGCGCGAGCTGCTGAACATCTTCCACGCGGACGAGGTCGGATGCCACGTGATCACCGTGACGAACGACATCCTGAAGAAGCTGGAGCTGGTCGGCAAGGATCTGGGCGAGTACTCGCTCGACACGGTCAAGATGTTCCGCAGCGACGCGGTGGCGGCCAACTTCCGGCTTTAGCGTGCGCCGCCAGCCACGCCAGGCACGCCAGACCCACGACAAATGCGGATAGCGCCAGCGCCGGGTATCCCAGCACCCCCAGCCGGTGCATGATCAGCGGGGCCTGGTCGAAGCACATCGCGTTTCCGGAGAACACGTAGTACTTGTCGTCGCCCTTGGTGGCGCAGCCGGCGAACAGCGCCATCTGCGCCCACAGCGCGAACAGGTGGAACCCGAACGCATAGGCCAGCAGTGCGGCCAGCAGCGCACGGGCCCGCCGGTGCGCGGCGATCGAAACGATGCCCAGGCCCAGGGCCGGCGCCGCCCACGGCATCAGGATGTGCAGATACCAGCCGCCGGCCGCACCCAGGCTGTACAGGGCGATGCCGATCAGGACGTGCCAGTACAGGCCCATTAGAAACAGACCGAACAGCCAGACCGGCAACCAGGCCGGGTCCGCCAGCGAGCGGTCCCTGAGCTGGCGCGCGTAGGCGATCGCGATCCAGACCGCCAGCAGGACCATCGGCACCTGGAAGATCTCGGGCACGCGCGTGACCGACCAGGTTCCGACCCATTGGTAGGAGACCAGCGGCATCAGGGCGCCGCGGATCAGCTGCGAAAGGGAAAAATGGCTTTGAATGCCCGCCCACATTCCGCCGTGGCGTTCCAGCCGGATCGCGTAGTCGGCTCCGGTGACGTCCCCGTAGGCCAGCAGCTCGTAGACGTACCAGCTGCCGCCGAAGACGACCGCCGTCAGGAGCACCGAGACGGCGCCCCTGACCCGCCATGCCCGCACGGTCGGGTTCGACCGGTCGATCCAGAGGCGGGCACCCAGGTAGATCGCCAGCGCCAGCGTGATCGGCAGGAAAAAGGCCTTGGTCAGCAGACCCAGCCCCAGGGTGGCGCCGAGGGCGATCGGCTTGATCGCGCTGCGTTCATCCTTGAGCCACGCCGCCAGCAGGTACGCGGCCACGCCCGCGAGCAACAGGCACAGCGAATCGTTGCCGATCCGGGCGAACTCCGGGAAGAACATCGGCAGCAGCAGCGGATAGGCGGCAAATCCGATCGGGGCCGCGTCGCGCTCGGACAGTGCCGCGGCCTGACTGGCCGCCAGCAGGCCGAACGCCACCCCGCACAGGGCCAGGGCGAACGAGATCAGCCGCAGAACGAAGAACTGCGCGGTGAAGGACAAGCGGTCCAGCCCGGGCAGCACCTGCGCCAGCAGCAGGTAGTACAGGGGAGGGTGCTGCGCCTGCCAGTTCGATTCAGTGCTTGGTCGGAAGGCGACGTGCGGAGCGGGCTGGCGGTAGACCTGCTGGAACTGCACGACCAGGTCGGGCCGGGCGAAGAATTTCGGGTAGACCAGCTTGCGGTCGAAGGGCGGCGCGCCGGTGTCGTAGTGGATCGGGCCCTGGTAGTCGACCACGCTCTGATCGAGATAGCTGTTTCCATAGACCGGGATCGTCCCGGTGTCCGCTATCTGGCGCAGGCTCGAGTAGTGCGCCGTCTCGTCGAAGCCCTCGAAGGGCGGCGTGATCGCGATGTGGACGAGGCCGAAGGACAGCAGGAACAGCAGGTAGATGAGCGCGAAAGTCCTGTGGCCGCGCGTTGCGACCGCGCCGGTCAAGCGATCAACCCCTGGCGCCGCCCCAGCGCGACATTGGCCGCCAGGAACCCGGACTTGGAGCCGCAATCGAAGCGCGTGCCGGCAAAGCGGCGCACGATCACTTCGCGCTGCGGCACCCGGCGCGCGATCGCATCGGTGAGCTGGATCTCGCCGCCGCTGCCGCGCGGCGTGGTGGCGAGCTCGTCGAAGATCTCCGGCCGCAGCACGTAGCGTCCCACCACCGCCAGCGTCGATGGCGCCTGCTCCGGGCGGGGCTTTTCCACGATGCCCACCACGCGCTCCTCGAAGGTGTCGAGCGGCTCGGTGGCGACGATCCCGTACTTCGAGGTGTCGTGGCGCGGCACGTCCTGCACCGCCAGCACGGAGGCGCCGTGGCGCAGGTAGCTTTCGACCAGCTGCGAGGTGACCCCTGGCGTGGCGTCGATCAGGTCGTCGGCCAGGATCACCGCGAACGGCTCCTCGCCCACCACCGCCTGCGCGCACAGCACCGCGTGACCCAAGCCGAGCGGTTCGGGCTGCCGCACGTAGACGAACGTCACCCCGCGCGGCGTGGCCGACATCAGCGCCTCCAGCAGCTGGTGCTTGCCGCTGCGCTCCAGCATCTGCTCCAGCTCCGGGATGCGGTCGAAGTGGTCCTCGATGGCCCGCTTGTTGCGGCCGGTGACGAAGATCATCTGCTCGATGCCGGCCGCGGCGGCCTCCTCGACCGCGTACTGGATCAGCGGCTTGTCCACCACCGGCAGCATTTCCTTCGGCATGGCCTTGGTGGCGGGCAGGAAGCGGGTGCCCATGCCGGCCACTGGAAATATCGCCTTGCGGACTTTTGCGTGCATCAGGTTGCCTCGATGGATGTGAAATCGTTGATCGGCGGTTGAGCGCCCTCACCCCCGCCCCTCTCCCGCTGCGCGGGCGAGGGGTGACCGGGCGCCACTGGATAATCGATCGCCCCTCGCCCGCGCAGCGGGAGAGGGGCGGGGGTGAGGGCGCTCCGCCGTCCGCCAGTCACTTCTCGCCCCCCCGGGTGCGCCGCGCCAGCAGCTGTTTGCCGATCTCCACGCCCCACTGGTCGAATGCGTTGATGTTCCACACGACGGATTGCACGAACGTGCGCTGCTCGTACAGCGCCAGCAGCGCGCCCACCGAGCGCGCGTCCAGGCGCGGCAGGCGGATCAGCGTCGATGGCCGGTTGCCGGGCGCCGCGCGGTGCGGGGGCACGGACTCCTCGCCCAGCAGCGCATCGCCCCAGGCGAGCGCATCGGCCTGCGCCAGAGCGAACTGGTTCAGCAGGCGCAGCCGCTGATCGCCGCTGGCATCGTGCTCGGCGCTGGTCACGATGTCCAGCGGCACCCAACCGGTCCCCTGGTGCAGGAACTGGAACACGCTGTGTTGCGCGTTGGTGCCGACTTCGCCCCACACAACCGGCGCGGTGTCGATCGCCAGCTCCGCGCCGTCGCGGTCCACGCGCTTGCCCAGGCTCTCCATCTCGAGCTGCTGCAGGTAGGCCGGCAGGCGTGCCAGCGGCTGCGCGTACGGCACCACCGCACGCGAGGTCACGCCCCAGAAGTTCACGTACCACACGCCCAGCAGTCCGAGCAGTACCGGCAGGTTCGACTCCAGCGGTGCGTTGGCGAAATGCGTATCGAGTGCGCTTGCGCCCGCCAGCAGCTCGCCGAAGGCGGCGCGGCCGTGGGCGATGGCGATGCCCAGCCCGCAGGCCGACCACAGCGAATAGCGCCCGCCAACCCATTCAGGGAAGGTGAACACGCGGGCCGGGTCGATCCCCAGCGCGGCCGCGCGCTCCGGCTGGCTGGTCGCGGCGGCCAGGTGCGGGGACGGGTCCAGCCCGGGGGCGTGCTGCCTGAACCAGCGCACCGCCGCTTGCAGGTTCTCGACGGTTTCCAGCGTCGAAAAGCTCTTCGAGATCGCCAGCAGCAGCGTCGTGTGGGGGTTAAGTCCGTTCAAGGCGGCGTCCAGCTCGGCCGGGTCCAGGTTGGCCGCGAACCGCACGCGCGGGCGGCTCACCGGCCCCAGCGCCTCTGTCACCAGGCGCGGACCCAGGTCCGATCCACCGATGCCGATGCACACCACCGATTCCAGCGGCAATCCGGCCGTCCCGGTCACGCGGCCCGCGCGCACCTGCTCGGCGAAATCGAGGAAGCGCTCGCGTTCGGCCGCAAGCCGCGCGGCCCAGGCCGGATCGCTCGGAGCCGATCTAAGCGCCGTGTGCCAGGCCGGGCGCGCCTCGGTCACGTTGACCGCGGCGCCGGCCAGCAGCTGGTCGCGCTGCTGCTCGACGCCGGCGGCGCGGGCGAGCGCCACCAGCGCCCGCAGCGTGCCGCTGTCGATCCGGTTGCGCGACAGGTCGGCATTGAGCGAGGCCGCTTCGAACGAAAAGCGCTCCGCCCGCTGCGGGTCGTCGTCGAACAGGTCCGCGATGCGGATCCTGTCCAGCGCGCGGCGCCGCTGGGCAAGCGCGTGCCATTCGGGCAGGCTGGTCGGGTTCATCCTGGGGCCCGTGCGAAGCACGGGCGCTTTGTTAGACTGGATTTTATCCATGCGCCGTGACAGCGGCTCCCGCGACGTTCAAAGCCGCGCCAGGCCCCTTATGAAGCCCTCCTCGATCGACCCTTCGATCTTCAAAGCGTACGACGTGCGCGGTGTGGTGGACCGCACGCTCACGCGCGAGGCGGCGCGCTCGATCGGCGCCGCGCTGGGCACGCAGGGGCTGACGCAGTCGGTGCGGGAGATCGCAGTGGGGCGCGACGGCCGGCTGTCGGGACCCTCGCTGCGCGACGCGCTGGTGGAGGGAATTCGCTCCACCGGGTGCGGCGTGGTCGACGTCGGCATGGTGGCCACGCCGATGCTGTATTTCGCCACCTACCACCTGCAGACCGGATCGGGCGTATCGATCACCGGCAGCCACAATCCGCCCGAGTACAACGGCATGAAGTTCGTGCTGGCCGGGCAGGCGCTGTACGGGGAGGGGCTGCAGGCGCTGCGCGCGCGCATCGAGACGGGCGACCTCGCGCGGGCGGCCACGCCCGGCCCGCTGCGTTCGGCCGACATCGAGCAGGCCTACCTGGCGCGCATCAGCGGCGACGTGAAGCTGGCGCGGCCGCTGAAGATCGCGGTCGACTGCGGCAACGGCGTGGCCGGCGCGGTGGCCCCCAGGCTGTACCGGGGCCTGGGCTGCCAGGTCACCGAGCTCTTCTGCGAGGTCGACGGCACCTTTCCGAACCACCACCCGGATCCGGCCCACCCGGAAAACCTGCAGGACCTGATCGAGTGCCTGCGCACGACCGACGCCGAGTTGGGACTGGCGTTCGACGGCGACGGCGACCGGCTGGGGGTGGTGACCAAGGACGGCCGCATCATCTACCCGGACCGGCAGATGATGCTGTTCGTGCGGGACGTGCTGGCGGCGCGTCCCGGCGGCGAGATCATCTTCGACGTCAAGTGCACGCGCAACCTCGCCCCATGGATCCGACGTCATGGAGGCCGGCCCACGATGTGGCGCACCGGCCACTCGCTGATCAAGGCCAAGCTCAGGGAAACGGGCGCCCCGTTCGCCGGCGAGATGAGCGGGCACCTGTTCTTCAACGACCGCTGGTACGGGTTCGACGACGGCCTGTACGCCGGGGCACGCCTGCTGGAGATCGTCGGTCGCGAATCCGATCCGTCGGCGCTGCTGAACGCGCTGCCCGATGCCCTGTGCACGCCCGAGCTGCACCTGAAAACGGCCGAATCGGAGAACTTCGTGCTGGTCGAGCGGCTGCGCTCGCAGGCCCGCTTCGAAGGCGCGCGCGAGGTGATCACGATCGACGGGGTCCGGGTCGAGTACGCCGACGGCTTCGGGCTGGCGCGCCCGTCCAACACGACGCCGGTGGTGGTGCTGCGCTTCGAGGCCGACAACCAGAAGGCGCTGGAGCGGATCCAGGCCGACTTCCGGCGCGCCATCCTGGAGGTAAAGTCGGACGCGCGCTTGCCGTTCTAGGCGCATGCGCACGCCCTCACCCCCACCCCTCTCCCGCTGCGCGGGCGAGGGGCGATCGGCTATCTCGGGTTATGTATCGGACAGGGTGAGGGCGTGCGCGTCCTGATCGTAAAAACCTCGTCGATGGGCGACGTGGTGCACGCGCTGCCGGCTGTCTCGGACCTGGCACGCCGGCGCCCGGGCACGGTGATCGACTGGGTCGTCGAAGAGGCCTTCGCCGAAATCCCGAAACTGCACCGCAACGTCGCGCGCGTGATCCCGATCGGCTGGAGGCGCTGGCGCAGCCAGCTGTACCTGCCCTCGACCTGGGACAGGATCGGCACGGCCGGGCACATGCTGCGGCAGTTCCGCTACGACGCGATCCTGGATCTGCAGGGGTTGCTGAAGAGCGCGGTGGTGGCGAGCTGGGCGCGCGGCCCGGTGGCCGGTCCGTGCGGGCGCAGTGCGCGCGAGCGGGCCGCTTCGTGGTTCTACGACCGCAAGATCAGCGTCGACCCGAGCCTGCACGCGATCGACCGCAACCGCCTGCTGGCGGCGCAGGCGTTCGACTACAAGCCGGGTGCCGCGGTCGATTTCGGCATCCGCGTGCCCAAGCTCGCCATCTCGGTGCTGCGCCCGTGGATCGGCGAGCAGCGCTTTGCGCTGTTGCTGACCAACGCCAGCCGGGCCAGCAAGCTGTGGCCCGACGCCAACTGGCGCTCGGTGGAGGGGTGGCTGGCCGAGCAGGGCCTGTGCAGCGTGCTGGTGTGGGGCACCGAGCGCGAACGGGCCGCCACGCTGCGCCGGGCGGCGACGATGCACTCGGCGCGCGTGGCACCGCCGGCCGGGCTGGAGACGCTGGCGGCCATTTTTACGCGCGCGGCGGTGGTGATCGGGCTGGATACGGGACTGACGCACTGGGCGGCCGCGGTCGGCGCGCCCACGGTGGGCATCTTCTGCGACTACGATCCGGCGCGCGTCGGCCTGAAGACCGATGAACGGCGCGTCAACCTGGGCGGCGTGGGCGATTCGCCGAGCTCGGAAGACGTGATCGATGCGACCCGCCACGTGCTGGCGGCCGGTGCGCCGCAGTCCGGATCCATGCACGGATGAGCGCCAGTGCGGCGCGGCACCTGTACACGCTGGGCTGGTGCCTTGCGCTGCCTTTTGCGGCCGCCTACCTGCTGCTGCGCAGCCTGCGCCAGCCCGAGTACCGGCGCAATTGGCGCGAGCGGTTCCTCGGGAGCGGCGCCGGGCCGGCGGGGGCCGGCGCGCCGGTGATCTGGCTGCACGCGGTGTCGGTCGGGGAAACCCGGGCTGCGCAGCCGCTGATCGAGCGCCTGGCAGCGCGCCATCCGGGCGCCCAGTTCGTGCTGACCCACATGACGCCGACCGGGCGCGCGGCGGCGCAGGCGCTGCTGCAGGCCTTCGCGGGCCGCATCGCACAGCGCTACCTGCCGTACGACCTGCCGTTCGCCGTGCGGCGTCTGCTGGCCCAGGTGCGCCCTTCGATCCTGGTGCTGCTCGAAACCGAGATCTGGCCCAATCTGCTGGCCGAGGCGCGCAGCGCCGGCGTGCCGATCGTGCTGGCCAACGCGCGCCTGTCGGAGCGCTCGCTGGCGCGTTCGCTGCGATGGCCGGCGCTGATGCAGTCGGCCGCGGCCTGCCTTTCGGCGATCGCGGCACAGACGCCGGCCGACCGCGCGCGCTGGCAGAAGCTGTACGCGGGCCAGATCCGCGTCACCGGCAACCTGAAATTCGATGCGACGCCCCCGGCCGGCCAGCTCGCGGCCGGGCACGCCTGGCGCGAGCGGCTGGCGGGGCGGGCGGTCTGGATGTTCGCCAGCACGCGCGAGGGCGAGGAGCGGGCGCTGATCGATGCGCTGGCGGCGGCGCCGACGGACGCCGTGCTGCTGTACGTGCCGCGCCACCCGCAGCGCTTCGACGAGGTGGCGCGCCTGCTGGCGGCCGCCGTCGGGCCGGTCGTGCGCCGCGCGCAGTTCGACGCGCTGTCGCCCGCGAGCCGCGTGCTGCTGGGCGATTCGATGGGCGAGATGGCGATGTACTACGCGATGTCCGATGTGGCGCTGATCGGCGGCAGCCTGGCGCCGCTGGGCGGGCAGAACCTGATCGAGGCCTGCGCCTGCGGCTGCCCGGTGGTGTTCGGGCCGCACATGTTCAATTTCTCGCAGGCCGCGGCCGATGCCCTGGCCTGCGGCGCCGCGCTGCAGGTGCCCGACGCGGCGGCGGCGGTCAGGGTGATGCTGGAGCTGCAGCGCGACCCGGAGCGTCGCGGGAAGATGGCGCAGGCCGCGCTCGCGTTCGCGCAGGCGCACCGCGGGGCGACCGAGCGGACGGTGGAGCTGCTCGACGGCTTGATGGCCGGCGCGAAGGCCTGACGCCCTCACCCCCGGCCCCTCTCCCACTGGCGTGGGAGAGGGGAGAGGTTCCTCCCTTTACCGCTGCAGCAGCGCGTTCACCGCCTGCACGTCCCGGTCCTCCAGCGTGCCCGAGGCCGCCTTCAGCCTGAGCCCGTTGACCAGGAAGTCGTAGCGGGCCTTTTTCAGGTCGCGCCGGGTGTTGAAGAGCTGCGTGTTGGCGTTCAGCACGTCCAGGTTGATCCGCACCCCGACCTCGTAGCCCAGGCGGGTCGATTCGAGCTGGGTCTGGGCCGAGGTCTCGGCCGACTCCAGCGCGTGCACCTGGGCCAGCCCGTAATCGGTGCCGGTATACGCCTGGCGGGCGGCCTGCGCCGCGTTGCGCCGCGCCGCTTCCAGGTCCTGCTCGGAACGGCTCTCATTGGCGCGTGCCTCCCGGATGCGGCTTTGCAACAGGTCACCGGTGTACAGCGGCACGGTGGCGATCAGGCCGATCGAGCCCTGCGTCGCGTTGTAGGCGAACGGCAGCAGCACCTGCCCGGTGGAGTGCTGCCACTGCACGCTGCCGCTCAGGTCGAGCGTGGGCCGATAAGCGTCGCGGGCGCGCTTGGTTTCGCGATGCGCGATCTCCGAGGCGGCGCGCGCGGCCTGCACCGTGAAGTTGTTCTGCTCGGAACTGTGGGCCCACGCCTCCACGCTGGCCGGCTGCGGCCCCACCAGCTGCGGCGCATCGCGCAGCGGCACCAGGTCCTCCACGTCGTGGCCGACGATCTGGCGCAACGTGCTCTTCTTCACGATCAGGTCGCCCAGGGCCACCTGCTCCTGCGCCACCGCCTGGTCGTAGCGGGCTTTGGCCTCGTGCGTGTCCACGATCGTCTTGGTGCCGACCTCGAATTCGCGCTGCGCCTGCGCGAGCTGCTCGGAGATGGCCTGCTTGTTGGTCTGGATCGCGAGCAGCGTGTCGCTGGAGGCCAGCACGTCGAAATAGGCCTGCGCCACCCGCACGATCAGGTCCTCGCGCGCCTGCGAGAACTGCAGCTCGCTTTGCCGCACCGACAGCTTGGACTCCGACAGCGAGTCCCACAGCTGGGCCCGGTACAGCGGCAGGGCGACCTGCAGCGCCGGTCCCCAGTTGGAGAACGTCTGCACGAAACCGGGCAACGCCTGCGCGTTGCTGGTGACGAAGTGGTAGTCGGTCGAATTGACCGAGCCCTGCAGCTGAACGTTGGGCAGCAGCGCCGCGCGGGCCTGCGGCTCGGCCTCGGCCGAGGCCTGCACCGCGAAGCGGGCGGAGCCGAACACCGGGTCGTTGGCCAGGGCCTCGTTCAGCAGCGAGGCCAGGTCAGTGGGTGCGGCCCGGCAGGCGAGCGGCGTTGCGGCCGTCAGCGCCAGCGCCATCAGGCGCCAGCCAATCGTGCGTCGTGAAACCATGTTGCCCCCTCCCGGCCGTATCAATCCAGCGCTTCGCACGTCAATAGGTCGCCATCGACGGGTCGACCTGGCGCGCCCACGCGTCCACTCCGCCCGCCAGGTTGTAAACGTCGCTGCACCCGTAGCGTTCCAGCGCCAGGCCCGCCTGAAAGCTGCGGCTGCCGTGGTGGCAGATGCACACGACCGGCTGGTCGGCCTCGATCGAGGGCAGCCGCGCGCCCAGCGCGCCGAGCGGCGAGAGCTCCGAACCCCCGATCCGGCACAGTTCGAATTCCCACGGCTGCCGAACGTCCAGCAGCAGCGGGGGCGCGCGCCGCGAATCGGCCAGCCATTCCGACAACTCGAGCACCGACAGTTGCTTCATGCCGGCAGCGTCCGTCTTCGGCGCGCGCGCTGCCTCAGAAGCGGAACGGATCGGGCCGCCATGCGTTGCGCAAGGGCTTCAGGCAGGTCTCGAACAGCGGCAGCGTGTCGTAGCTCGATTCGGACACCCGCGTGACGATCTGCGCGGTCATCGCCGGCGCGTCCCCGACGATGGCCGCGATGCGCCCGCCGATCTTCAGTTGCGCCAGCAGCGCATCCGGCAGCATCGGCAGCGAGCCCGACATGATGATGGCGTCGTAGGGCGCGCGCTCGCTCCAGCCCAGGGCGCCGTCGCCCAGCTCGACCCGCACATTGCGGATGCCGGCCCGGGTCAGGTTGGCGGAGCCGAAAGCGTGCAGGCGCCGATCGATCTCGATCGACAACACCGATTGGGCCCGATGGGCCGCCAGCGCCGCCATGTAGCCCGAGCCGGTGCCTACTTCCAGCACCGTTTCATGGGCCTGCAGGCCCAGTTCCTGCAGCAGGCGGGCTTCGACCTTGGGCGTCATCATCAGTTCGCCGGTATCGACGCGGTCGATCCGCAGCGGCAGCTCGACATCGCTGAACGCCAGCGCCCGGAACTGCGGCGGCACGAATTCCTCCCGCCGTACCGTGTACAGCAGGTCCAGCACGGACTGGTCGAGCACGTCCCATGGGCGGATCTGCTGCTCGATCATGTTCAGGCGGGCGAGTTCCACTTTCATTCCTGGTACCGGCGGCTGTTGCGGTGGCAACGTGCGATTCTATCAACGCCGGCGATCATTCCCCGATAATATGAGGCAACCCGGTTGCAGCCATGCCCCAGCCCTTCGAAACGATTCAGCTTCAAATCGCCCACGGCGTGGCCACGCTCACGCTGAACCGGCCGGAGCGCCTGAACAGCCTGAACCGCGTGATGCTGGCCGAAACGGCCAACGCGCTGGCCACGGTGCGGCTGGACTCGTCGGCGCGCTGCCTGGTGCTGACCGGCGCCGGCCGCGCGTTCTGCACTGGCCAGGACCTGGATGACGAGTCGGTCGACCCTGCGCTCGGGGCGCTGGACCTGGGCTCGGTGATCGAGCACGGCTACCGCCCGATCGTGCTGGCGATCCGCGATCTGCCGATCCCGGTCGTGGCGGCCGTCAACGGGATCGCGGCCGGAGCCGGCGCCAACATCGCGCTGGCGTGCGACGTGGTGATCGCGGCGCGTTCCGCCAGCTTCATCCAGCCGTTCTGCCGGCTGGGGCTGCTGCCGGGTGCCGGCGGCACCTGGAGCCTGCCGCGCCTGATCGGCCCGGCGCGCGCGATGGGCCTGGCGCTGTTCGGCGAGCCGCTATCGGCCGCCGATGCGCAGGCCTGGGGACTGATCTGGGAGTGCGTGGCGGACCCCGAATTCCCGGCCCGCGTGAGCGAACTGGCCACGCGCCTGGCCGAGGGCCCCACGCTCGGCTACGCCCGCACCAAGCAGGCGATCCAGGCCGCCGCCGCGCAGTCGCTGGAGACGAGCCTGGAGCTGGAAAGCGCGTTCATGCGCGAGCTGGGCGGCAGCCTGGACTATCGCGAGGGCGTGGCCGCGTTCCGCGCGCGGCGCGCGCCGCGCTTCATCGGCGGCTAGATGAGCGCCGGGCTGCCGCTGCTGTCGCTGCTGGAGACACGCGTGCTGGGCGTGCTGGTCGAGAAGGAGCGCACCGTCGCCGACACCTACCCGCTGTCGCTGAACTCGCTGGTGTCCGGCTGCAACCAGAAGAGCAATCGCGATCCGGTGATCGAAGCGACCGAAGCCGAGGTGCAGGCCACGGTGGACTCGTTGAAGGCGCGCTCGCTGGTGATCGAGTCCAGTGGGGCACGCGTGGCCCGCTACGAGCACAACGTCGGCCGCGTGCTGCAGGTGCCCGACCAGGCGGTGGCGCTGCTGGCGGGCTTGATGCTGCGCGGCGCGCAGACCAGCGCCGAGCTGCGCACCGGCACCGAGCGGCTGCACCGCTTCGCCGACATCTCGTCGGTCGAGGCGTTCCTGCACGAGCTGGAAACGCGCGCCGCCGAGCGGGGTGGACCGCTCGTCAAGCACCTGACCCGGCGCCCCGGCGAACGCGAGGCGCGCTGGATGCACTGCCTGTCGGGCACGCCCGCCGACGACAGCCCGTTGCCGGCAGCGCATGCGCCGGGGCCGGCCGATGTGAGCGTCTCGGAAATCGCGGCCCTGAAGGCGCACGTGGGCCAGCTCGAAGACGAACTGGCGCAGCTGCGCGCGCGCTTCGACAAGCTGACGCGAGAGCTGGGCGTCTAAAGCTAGTTTCGGAAGCCCTCACCCCCGGCCCCTCTCCCGCAAGCGGGAGAGGGGAGGAACTGCTCCCCTCTCCCACGCCAGTGGGAGAGGGGCCGGGGGTGAGGGCGCGCCGCCGATTGCATGCTGTCACTCTGCATCCGGTCGCAACACCGCCGCCCCCTGCAACTTCCCCTGGCGAAGGTGCGCCAGCGCCTCGTTGGCGCTCGCCAGCGGCCACACGCGGGTTCTGGTCCGGATCGGGATCTGCTGTGCCAGCGCCAGGAACTCCTCGCCGTCCGTGCGGGTCAGATTGGCCACCGACACGATGCGCCGCTCCTGCCACAGCGCCGCATATGGGAACGACGGGATGTCCGACATGTGGATGCCGGCACACACGACGGTGCCGCCCGGCGCCAGGGCTGTGAGCGCCGCCGGCACCAGCGCGCCGACCGGTGCGAAGATGAGCGCCGCGTCCAGCGCGCACGGGGCCGGCTGATCCGATCCTCCGGCCCACAGGGCGCCCAGCTCGAGCGCGAATTCTTGCGCCGCGCGGTCGCCTGGGCGGGTGAAGGCCAGGATGTCGCGGCCCTGGTGGTGCGCCACCTGCACGATGATGTGCGCGGCGGCGCCGAATCCGTAGATTCCGAGCCGCTGCGCTGGCCCCGCAAAGCGCAGCGCCCGGTATCCGATCAGTCCTGCGCACAGAAGCGGCGCGGCTTCCTGGTCGTCGTAGCGCTCCGGCAGCGTGAACACGTAACGGGCATCGGCCAGCGCGAGCTCCGCATAGCCGCCGTCCAGGTGATAGCCGGTGAACCGCGCGTTGCTGCACAGGTTCTCCCGCCCGCTCTGGCAGAAGCTGCACTGGCCGCAGGTCCAGCCCAGCCACGGAACCCCGACCCGCTGGCCCAGCGCCGGCTGCTCAACGCCCGAACCGCGAGCAACCACCCGGCCGACGATCTCATGGCCCGGAACGACCGGGTGGTCGAGCGCCGGCAACTCCCCGTCGACGATGTGAAGGTCGGTGCGGCACACGCCGCAGCAGGCGACCCGGATCAGCACCTGCCCGGGCCCGGGCACGGGATCGGCGCGTCGCGACGGCTCCAGTGGCCGCCCGGGATGCGCCAGTTGCATGGCGAGCATTCGTAATACTCCTGCACTGCGTAGTGCAATCCTACCGCCCGTCGTGCGAACCTCGACCTTTGGCCGCGGTCGATGCATACAGTCGAAGGCAAGCTCGACCCGCAGCGCTTAACGGAGGGCGCCGTGATGAGAAAAGCCTTGATGCGTGAAGGTGTTCTGTTGATGGTCGCGAGCGGCCTGGTGCTGCTGTGCGGCGCTGCATGCGCAGTCGATCGCGGTGCGCCACCGACCCCGGCGCACGACGTGCTGGATACCTATTTCGACGTGCATGTGGACGACCCGTACCGCTGGCTGGAGAACGCGGACGATCTGGCCGTCAAGCGCTGGAGTGCGGCGCAGGATGCGCGCACCCGCAAGTACCTGGACGGCCTGCCGCAGCGCAAGCCCATCTACGATCGCCTATGGCGCCAGATCTCCAAGACGTCCAGCTCGTTCTTCGACTTGCACGCGGTCGGGGAGCGGATCTTCGCGCTGTCCAGCCAGCCGCCCAAGCAGCAACCCATGATCGTGGTGATGTCGCGCGAGGCCGACCCGGCCAAGGCGCGCGTGATCGTCGATCCGAACGCGCTCAATCCGAAGGGCACGACCGCGATCGACTGGTACGTGCCGTCGCCGGACGGCAAGCTGGTGGCCGTTTCGCTGTCGGACAACGACAGCGAAGACGGAACCCTGCGCATCTTCGAGGTCGCCACGCGACGCCCGCTCGGCGAGGCGATCCCGGGCGTGCAGTACCCGACCGCAGGCGGCAGCCTGGCCTGGCGGGCCGATTCGCGCGGGTTCTGGTACACGCGCTACCCGGGAACGGAACGGCCGGCCGCGGAGCGGCATTTCTTCCAGAAGGTCTACTTCCACAAGATCGGCGAGCGCCCCGCCAAGGACGCGTACGTGCTGGGCCAGGACTTTCCGAAAGTGGCCGAGATCTTCCTGGACAACCGGTTCAACCCGAATGTCGTTCTGGTTGCGGTGGCCAACGGCGATGGCGGCGAATTCGAGCATTTCGTGATCGGAGCCGACGGCAAGGCGCGCCAGGTGACGCACTTCGAGGACCAGGTGGTCTCGGCCGTGGTCGGATCCGACGACGCGCTGTACCTGGTTTCCCACAAGGATGCGCCTCACGGCAAATTGCTGAAGCTGTACTTGAGCGACCTGGCGCTGGAGCACGCGCGCCTGATCGTTGCCGAGTCCGAGTACGCGATCCAGCCCGGAGGCGAGTTCAGCGGCGAGCCGGTGGTCGTGACGGCCAAGCGGCTGTACCTGCGCGAGCTCGACGGCGGACCCTCGCGCGTGGCGGTGTTCGATCACGAAGGCATCCCTCAGGCGACGATGCCCGTGCCGGCCCTGGCGAGCGTCGACGAGGTCGAGCCGCTGGGCGACGGCACGCTGCTCTATTCGATCCGCACCTACCTGAGGCCGCCTTACTTTTCGCGCTACGAGGAGGCCAGCGGCACGGCCTTCGATACGCTGCTGGCGCAGACCAGCCCGGTGTCGTACCCGGACGTCGAGGTGGTGCGCGAATTCGCCGTGTCCAAGGACGGCACCAAGGTGCCGGTGAGCATCGTGCGGCGCAAGGGGCTGACGCAGGACGGAACGCACCCGACGCTGCTCACGGGCTACGGCGGCTACGGCCTCAGCATGACGCCGCAATTCCTCGGGCCCGAGGTACGCCTGTGGCTGGACGCCGACGGCGTGTACGCGATCGCCAACCTGCGCGGCGGCGGCGAATACGGTGATCAGTGGCACCGGCAGGGGGCGCTGACGCACAAGCAGAACGTGTTCGACGATTTCGCGGCCGTGGCCCGCTACCTGATCACGCAGAAATACACGTCGGAGCGGCACCTGGCGATCCTGGGCGGCAGCAACGGCGGGTTGCTGATGGGCGCCGAGATGACCCAGCATCCCGAGCTGTTCCGCGCCGTGGTGTCCCGGGTCGGCATCTACGACATGCTGCGCGTGGAGCTCGATCCGAACGGAGCGTTCAACACGACCGAGTTCGGCAGCGTGAAGGATGAGCACCAGTTCCGCGCGCTGTACGCCTACTCGCCGTATCACCAGGTGACGGAGGACACCCGGTATCCGGCGGTGCTGATGGCCACCGGCGAGCACGACGGGCGCGTGAACCCGATGCAGTCGCGCAAGATGGTCGCCCGGCTGCAGGCGGCGACCGTGTCCGGGCGGCCGGTGCTTCTGAGCATCAACGAGCACGCCGGCCACGGCATCGGCAGCGCGCTGTCGATCCGCGCCAACCAGATGGCCGACAGCGAAGCCTTCCTGTTCGATCAGCTCGGCATGAAGGTGCCGGAGCAGGGGCCAGCGCAGACGCTGGCGAGGGCGGCCAGGCGGCAGTGAGGTAGGCAGCCGGCGCAGGCCGTACGCCCTCACCCTGCCCTCTCCCGCTGCGCGGGAGAGGGGTGACCGGTCGCCTTCAAAGGTCCAGGCTTTCGGGCCGGGTCGACAGCGTGAGCGGGACGTGCTTCTGGTCGACCGCGGCCAGGATGCCCTTGAGCAGGGCGATCGGAGGCGGTGGGCAGCCGGGGATCTCCACATCCACCGGAATCACGCTGGAGACCGGCCCGCAGCTCGCGTAGCTCTGGCCGAATACGCCGCCGGTGCAGCCGCAGTCACCCACCGCGACCACCAGGCGCGGCTCGGGCATGGCCTCGTAGGTCCGTTCCAGCGCAACGCGCATGTGGCGCGACACCGGCCCGGTGACCAGCAGCAGGTCCGCGTGGCGCGGACTGGCGACGAAACGGATGCCCAGCCCTTCGATGTTGTAGTAGGGATTGCTCAGCGCGTGGATCTCCAGCTCGCAGCCGTTGCAGGAGCCGGCGTCGACGTGGCGGATCGCCAGGGCGCGCCCCAGGATGCGCAACATATCGCTCTGGATCCACTGCGTGTCGGTGCGCCATGCGTCCTCGGGCCCGGGCGGCGGCTCGCTGACGCGCCCGGTGCGCACGATCTGCCAGATGATCGGCCACATGTCAGGTTCCTTCTTCCGCCACCCTCACCCCCGGCTCCTGTCCCACGGGTGCGGGAGAGGGCAGAAGAAGTTCCTCCCCTCTCCCGCTTGCGGGAGAGGGGCCGGGGGTGAGGGCGCTCTGCGTTGCCATCAGAGGTCCTGTCCAGAATAGGAAAGGTTGAACGACTTGTTGATCAGCGGAAAGTCCGGAACGATGTTGCCGATCACCGCGTGCTCCAGCAGCGGCCAGTTCTGCCAGGACGGATCGTGGCAGTGGCAGCGCCGGATCCGTTGCTGGCCGTCCAGCTCCAGCGCCACCAGGATTTCGCCGCGCCAGCCTTCGACCCAGCCCGCGCCGGATGCGCCGGCGACCAGCTGCGGCGCCGTGTGAATCGGGCCCTGCACCGGCCCCTCCTGCAGGTTCGATGCGATCGCGCGGATCAGGCGCAGCGACTCGAGCGTCTCGTCGAAGCGCACGCTCACGCGCGCCGCGACGTCGCCGGCCTGGCTCGTCACGCGCACCGGCTCCAGCGCGTCGTAGGGCGTGAACCGGAATTCCGAACGCAGGTCGTGCGCCTGTCCGCTCGCCCGCCCCGCCAGGCCGGTCAGGCCCAGGCGCGCGGCCAGCTCGGGCGTGACCGTGCCGGCGCCGGTGAAGCGGTCCTGCAGGCCCGCGTGCTCCTCGTAGATCGAACGCAGCCGCGCGATCTCCTTGCCCAGGCGCACGCACTGGCGCGCGATCTGATCGAGCTGCTGCGCCTGCGGATCGCTGCGAACCCCGCCCGGGATCACCCAGTCCATCGCGAAGCGGTGCCCGAAGGCCTCCAGGTTCAGCCGCAGCCAGTCCTCCTTCAGCCGCGAGAAATGGGCCAGCCCGACCGCGAACCCGGCGTCGTTGCCCAGCGCTCCCAGGTCGCCCAGGTGGTTGGCCACGCGCTCGCGCTCCAGTACCAGCGCGCGCAGCCACTGCGCGCGCGCCGGCACCGTACAGTCGCAGCTCGACTCCACCGCCATCGCGTAAGCCCACCCGTAGGCGACGGTCGAGTCGCCCGACACCCGAGCGGCCAGGGGCCCGGCCTCCACCGGGTTTTGTCCTTCGAAGCGCTTTTCGATTCCCTTGTGCGTGTAGCCCAGCCGCTCCTCCAGCCGCAGCACCTTCTCGCCGACCACCGAGAAGCGGAAGTGGCCCGGCTCGATGACGCCGGCATGGACCGGGCCCACCGGGATCTCGTGCACGCCGTCGCCCTCGACCGCCACGAACGGGTAGGGCTCGGGCGGGATATCGAACAGCTCGCGGCCGCTGTGCTCGGACAGCAGCGGGTGGTAGTCGGCCGGCCAGGCGTCGTGACGCAGCCAGGGGCGCGCATCATGGTGCTCTTCCGGCACCAGGCCCACCAGGTCGGCCACCGCGCGCTGCATGCGGGAGGCCTGCGCGAACACGTCGTCGACGCCGGGGTACACGCGCAACTCCTCGGTGAGCGGCAGCGTGACCCAGGCCAGCCCGCTGCCGGTCGCATAAGCGGCATGCACCGCGAAGTGCCCGTCGATCGGCCGCCGGTCGCTCGCCCACAGGCTCACCAGGCGCCCGCCCAGCGATCGCGCCAGGCTGGCGGCCGATTTCCAGGTCTTGCGCGCCAGACGTCCCCGGAACACCGGCATCGGTCCGGGCAGGCGGTCGAACGTGCAGTGAAGTCCCGGCAGCACGGGCTCAGCCTCCGATCAGCGCGGCGGCGCGCATGTACCAGTTGACCAGGAACGGCGGGATGAAAAGCCCCAACACCAGCCCCAGCCCCAAGTGCGTGAACACCGGAACCAGCGCCGGCGGGTGCGGCAGCCGCCTCACGTTGGTCTCGCCGAACACCATCGGCTGTACGCGGCCCAGCACCGCGGCGAACGCCACGGCCAGCGCCAGCAGCAGCAGCGGAGCGGCCCACGGCAGCTGCCGCATCGCCGAGGTCAGGATCAGGAACTCGCTGGCGAACACGCCGAAGGGCGGCATCCCCAGGATCGCCAGCGTTCCGAGCATCAGGCCCCAGCCCACCGTGGGACTTATCTGCATCAGGCCGCGGATCTCGTCCATCACCTGGGTGCCGGCCTTCTGCGCGGCGTGCCCGACCGCGAAGAAGATGGCCGACTTGGTGAGCGAATGCATCGTCATGTGCAGCAGGCCGGCGAAATTGGCGATCGGACCGCCCAGTCCGAACGCGAACGTGATCAATCCCATGTGCTCGATCGACGAGTACGCGAACATGCGCTTGATGTCCCGCTGCCGATGGAGCAGGAACGCGGCCAGCAGCACCGACATCAGTCCGAAAGCGACCATCGCGCGCCCCGGCAGGCCGTTGCCGAGCGCCCCGTCGGCCAGCACCTTGCAGCGCAGGATCGCGTACAGCGCCACGTTCAGCAGCAGGCCCGACAGCACCGCCGAAATCGGGGTGGGGCCCTCGGCGTGGGCATCCGGCAGCCAGTGGTGCACCGGGACAAGCCCCGTCTTCGTGCCATAGCCGAGCAGCAGGAACACGAACGCCAGCGACAGGATGGTCGGCTCCAGCTCGGTCTTCACCGCCTCCAGGTGGGTCCACAGCAGCGCGCCTTCGCCGCCGCCGATCAGGCGGTCGGCCGCCAGGTACAGCAGCAGCGTGCCGAACAGCGCCTGCGCGATGCCCACGCCGCACAGGATGAAGTACTTCCAGGCCGCTTCCAGCGACGCGGGCGTCCGATACACCGAGACCAGCACCACGGTGCACAGCGTGGCCGCCTCCATCGCCACCCACAGCACGCCCAGGTTGTTCGTGGTCAGCGCGCACAGCATCATCGCCTGGAACAGCTGGTACATCGAGTGATACAGCCGCATCCGGGGCGCGGTCATGCGGCCGTGCTCGCGCTCGATGCGCATGTACGGGCGCGAGAAGATCGACGTGGTCATGCCGACGAAGGCGGTCAGCGTCACCAGGAACACGTTCAGCGAATCGATGAAGAACAGCTCGTGGTACATCAGGATCGAGGCGCCCTGCGCGACCCGGGCCGTCAGCCACACGGCGCAGCCGAAGGTGCATGCCGATACCAGCACGTTGATCTCGGCGCCGATCCGGTAGTGGCCGAGCAGGGCCAGCAGCGCCGCGCCGGCCACCGGGCAGGCGAGCAGCAGCGTCAACGGCTCCAGGTGTTCCACGGATCAGTCCTCGCGCAGGCGCTCGAGGTGGTGGATGTCCAGGCTGTCGAACTGCTCGCGGATCTGGAACATGAAGATGCCCAGGATCAGGAAGCCCATCAACACGTCCAGCGCGATGCCCAGTTCCACCAGCATCGGCATGCCGTTGGTGGCCGCGGTGGCCGCGAAGAACAGCGAGTTCTCCATCGACAGGAAGCCGATCACCTGCGGCACCGCCTTGGAGCGCGTGATCATCATCATGAACGACAGCAGCACGCTCGCCAGCGCGATGCCCAGCGTGGAGCGCGCGATCGAGGACGACAGCGCCGCGATCGGCGATGCCAGGTTGAAGGCGAACACCACCAGCAGGATGCCCGCCACCATGGTGGTGGGCGTGTTCAGCAGCGGCTCCACGTCCCACCGCACCTGCAGCCGGTCGGTGAGCTTGTGCAGCAGGATCGGCAGCACCACGACCTTCAGCGCGAACGTGGCGGCCGCCGATATGTACAGGTGGTGCTGGGCGGTCAGGTAGCCCACGTCCAGCGTGGCCGCCACCAGCGTCAGGCCCTGCGCGGTGAATAGGTGCACCAGGTTCAGGATGCGCCGCTGCGTGATCATCGCGAATGCGAGCAGCAGCAGGATGGCGGCGAAAAGATTGATGGCCTGTTCCAGCAGCGAAATCACTTACGCTCCCAGCAGCCCGTGCACCAGCAGCCCCATCACGGCCAGCAGGAACGCCGTGGCCAGGAACTCCGGAACGCGGAAGATGCGCATCTTGGCGCTCACCGTCTCGATCAGCGCCAGCAGGAACCCGCCGATCGCCAGCTTCAACAGCAGCACCGGCAGCGAGTACATCACCGTGAGCGGCGAGTCGACCTCGGCCACGCCCCACGGGAAGAACAGCGCCAGCCCGATGCACGAGTAGGCGAACAGCTTGAGCGAGGCGGCCCACTCCATCAGCGCCAGGTGGCGCGCCGAGTACTCCAGGATCAGGGCCTCGTGCACCATGGTGAGCTCCAGGTGCGTGGCCGGGTTGTCGACCGGGACGCGCGCGTTTTCGGCGAGCGAGACGATCGTGAAGGCCACGCCGGCGAACGCCATGCTCGGGTAGATCTGCAGGTGGGTGTGCGACATCTTCTCGACGATGGTGGCGAGCGAGGACGAATGGGTGATGAGCGAAGCGCAGAACAGCGTCATCAGCAGCGCCGGCTCGGCCAGGAAGCCGATCAGCATCTCGCGCCGCGCGCCCAGCGTGCCGAACGCGGTGCCGATGTCCATCGCCGCCAGCGAAATGAACACGCGCGCCAGCGCGAACAGGCCCACCAGCGCGATCGCGTCGGCCGCGGGCGCCAGCGGCAGGTCGGTCGACAGTGCGGGCACGATGCCGCAGGCGAGCGCCATGCAGCCGAACACGATGTAGGGGGTGGCGCAGAACAGGGGCGAGGCGTTCTCGGCGGCGACCGGTTCCTTGTAGAACAGCTTGTGCAGCAGGCGGTACGGCTGCAGCAGGCTGGGGGCGCGCTTGTTCTGCATCCGGGCCCGCCACTGGTTGACCCAACCGGTGAGCAGCGGCGCCGCCGCCAGCGCCACCGCGAACTGCAGCAGCTGCGCGAGAAAGGCGGGGAAGCTGATCGGCATGACCTCAGCGACCCACCAGCAGCAGCATCACCACCAGCGTCAGGAAGCTGTACAGCAGGTAGATCGAGATGCGCCCCTGCTGGATGCGGCCGGCCAGGCGCGCGACCCGGTCCACCGCCTGCTGCACCGGCTGGTAGATCCAGTGCCAGAAGCGGTCCTCGATCACGACCCGGTAGCGTGGCCGCGCATCGAAGGGCGAGGGCAGATCGCGCCGCATCCAGAAAAACGCCTCGAAGATCTGCCGGATCGGCTGGCCGAATCCCTCGGCGGTGTCCTGCATACGCGCGGTCTGGTTCGGGAATCCGCAGTCCCAGGCCGGCGCCCGCCGCAGGCGGCCGTGGTAGAGGATGCGCACCGCGATGGCAGCGAACGCGATGCTGGCGGCCACCACGGTCAGGAAGATGATCGGGCTGTAGCTGGCGCGCTCGATCGAGGTGGGAGCCAGCAGCAGCCAGCCGTTGGCATGGACCGTCTCGGCCAGCCCGAACGCCACCAGCTGCTGGGTCACGCGGTCGATGCCGTCGATCGCGACGATCGGGAAAAGGCCCAGCCCGATGCAGCCGGCGGCCAGCCACGCCAGCCCGATCCGTTCGAACTTCGAGGCGTCGTGCGCGTGCTTCAGGTTTTCCTCGCGCGGCCGGCCCAGAAAGACCACGCCGAAGAACTTCACCATCGCGTAGCCGCTGAGCGCCGCCACCAGCGCAACCGCGGCCGCCACCAGCGGCACCAGCATGTTCAGGAACGACGTGGGCAGGTTGGTGGTGAACAGGAACGTCTGCAGCAGCAGCCATTCGGACACGAAGCCGGCCAGCGGCGGCAGTCCCGAGGCGGTCAGCGCGCCCACCAGCGTCAGCCAGGCCACCCACGGCATGTAGCGGATCAGCCCCCCCAGCTTGCCCAGGTTGCGCTCGCCGGTCGCATGCAGCACGGTGCCGGTGGACAGGAACAGCAGGCTCTTGAAGAGCGCGTGGGCGGCCACGTGCAGCAGCGTCGCCGTCAATGCGAGCGAGGCCAGCGCGCGCATGCCATAGCTGTGGAACGTCAGAGCGAGCCCGGTGCTGACGAAGATCAGGCCCAGGTTCTCGATCGACGAGAACGCGAGCAGGCGCTTCATGTCGGTCTGCACGGTCGTGAACACCACCCCGAACAGGGCCGTGAGCAGCCCCAGCCCCAGCAGCAGCGCGCCCCACCACCAAAGCTGCAGGTGCAGCAGGTCGAACGTGATCCGCAGCAGCGCATACACGGCCGTCTTCAGCATGATGCCGCTCATCAGCGCCGACACCGGCGAAGGCGCTGCCGGATGCGCCTCCGGCAGCCACACGTGCAGCGGCACGATGCCCGCCTTGGCGCCGAAGCCGATCACGGCCAGCACGAACGCGATCGAGGCCCAGAACGGCGACAGCTGCTGCGCGCGCAGGTTGGCGAACGTGAAATCGCCCGTGTTGGCCTGCAGCACCCCGAAGCACAGCAGGATCGCGGTCGCCCCGATATGGGCCAGCAGCAGGTACAGGTAGCCGGCGCGGCGGATCGCCGCCACCCGGTGGTTGGAGATCACCAGGAAATAGGAGGCCAGCGCCATCCCCTCCCACGCGACCATGAAGGCGTAGGCGTCGTCGGCCAGCACCACCAGCGCCATGGCGGCCAGGAACACGTGGTATTGCAGGCACTGCAGGCCGGGCGGAGTGCCTTCGCCCTTGCGCACGTACCCGGCCGAGAAGATCGAGGTGCCTGCCGAAACGGCACCGATCACGATCAGGAAGTAGGACGACAGGCTGTCCATCCGCAGATGGAACGGCAGGCCGGGCAATCCCAGGCGCAGCACGACCGCCTGCGGCGCCATGAACAGCCCATGCAGCGCGGCCGCGGCCAGCGCCAGCGAAGCCAGGGCGCTGATCGGGAAAAGTCCCCGCGCGACGAAGCCGGTGCGCCGCGGCGCAACCATTGCCAGGAGGCCGGTGCCGACCCAGATCGCAATGACGGTCAGTATTACGTCGAGGTCAAGCATCCGGTCCATGCAACCCGGCGTCGTTGATGATCCGCCGCCCCCAGGACAAGGTTAGCCGAATCCGCGATATCGCGTCGGCATGACGGATGACAATGGAAAAAATCGGGCGACCGCGCACATAATGTGCAACTTGGCACGGACGCGCCAAGAGCCTGCTCACAAGGGAGATCGTATGAGTCGATTGTTTTGCTGGTCGTTGATCGCGGTCGCAGGCGTCGCGTCGGTCGGATGCCAGACCGTGAAGAACAGCGCCAATTCGGTGGGGTCGGCGGTTTCATCGGGATGGGACTGGGTGTGGGGCTCCAACGGCGCGGCCGCGGTGGCCGATGTGAAACCGACCCAGGGCAACACCGTGGCGGGCAAGGTCGAGTTCAAGCAGTCCAGCAGCGAAGTGCGCGTGAAGGTCGACCTGGTCGGGCTGGCACCGGGTTCGCAGCACGGCATCCATGTGCACGAGCGGGGCGACTGCTCGGCACCCGACGCGATGAGCGCAGGCGGTCACTTCAATCCGGAAGGGGTGACGCACGGGCCCTATGACCACCCGCCGCACCACGCGGGCGATCTGCCGAACATCAAGGCCGACGAGAAGGGCGAAGTGCATACCACATTCGAGGTCACCTATTTGACCGTGGGCAGCGGCGGCACCGACGTGTTGGGGCGCAGCGTGATCGTGCATCGCGACCCGGACGACATGAGATCCCAGCCCGCCGGCAACTCGGGCCCGCGCCTGGCCTGCGGCGTCATCGTGGAGAAATAGCACTCTTCCCCCTCTCCCGCTTGCGGGAGAGGGGCCGGGGGTGAGGGCGTACGTCAGATTCGCTGGAACACCAGATCCCAAACGGGATGTCCCAGGCGCGCGCCGCGCGCGTGAAACTTGGTCTGCGGCCGCTCGCACAGCGGGTTCGCCGGCGCCGGCGCGAATCCCGGATGCAGGTTCCGCAGCCCCGGCTCCTGCGACAGCACCTCCAGCATCTGTTCCGCGTAATGCTGCCAGTCGGTAGCGCAGTGGATGCAGCCGCCGGGCCGCAGGCGCGCGGCCAGGCTGGCGATGAAGGCCGGCGTGACCAGGCGCCGCTTGTGGTGGCGCGCCTTCGGCCAGGGGTCCGGAAAGAAGATGTGAACGCCGGCGAGCGACCCGGGGGCGAGCTGGTCGCGCACCACCTCGACCGCATCGTGCTCGACGATCCGCACGTTGCCCAGGTTCAGCCGCGCCAGGCGCCAGGCGAGCGACCCGATGCCGGCCGTGAACACCTCGGCCGCCAGGAAGTTCAGCTCAGGGTGCGCGGCCGCGATCTGCGCCGTGGTCTCGCCCATGCCGAAGCCGATCTCCAGCACCAGCGGTGCATCGCGTCCGAAACAGTCGCCGGGGTCCAGAATCCGGGCGCGATACGGCACGGCGTAGCGCGGAAAGTCCTCGCGGTAGGCGCGTTCCTGGGCGCGCGTGACCCGGCCGCGACCCGATCCGAACGAGCGGACGGTGCGCAGCCGGGCCGGTCGGGCCGGATCGTCCCCGGTCGCGGGTGTGCGGATGGAAGACATCGCAGGCAGTATGCCTTGGGGTTGCCGGTTCGGGCCGGGACCTGATCGGCGTCAAAGCGGCGCTAGCATTCGGTTCTAACGTCTCTAGGTCAATCGAGCGGAGGAACGCCATGGAAACCGTTACCCGTGACAAGCTGGTGTCGGACTTGAAGGACGTGCTGAACGACGTCGAAATGCTGATGCGGCAAGCCGCATCGGCCGGTGAGGAGCAGGCCACCGAGTTGCGCAATCGGGCCGCCAACGCGCTGGAAAAGGCGCAGGACCGGCTGGCCGGAATGCAGCGCGATGTGGCCCGCGCCACGCGCGACGCGGCCGAAGACGCCGACCGGTGGGTGCATCAGAATCCCTGGAGTTCGATCGGTGCGGCCGCCGCGGTCGGACTGCTGATCGGCGTGCTGGTGACGCGCCGCTGAGCGCGGCCCAGGGCACGCGGGTGGGGGCGATGCACCGGGCGGCCAAGGCAGCGGCCTCGCTGCTGCTGGCGCGCGCGGAATTCGCGGCCGTCGAGCTCACGCAGGCCGGCGCCGACGCGTTGCGCTGGGCCTTGTGGGCGCTGGGCGCGACCGCCTTGTTCGTGATGACGCTGAGCGTCGCGACCGCCGCGATCGTGGTGGGATTGTGGGACCACCTGGGGTGGCATGCGTTGTGGGTGCTGGCGACGGGCTATGCCTTCGCGACCGGCTACCTCGTGTATCGCCTGCGGCGGGCGCTTCGAGCCCGAGCGCCGCTGCTGGCGCAGACGCTGGCCGAGTTCGCCAAGGATCGCGAGGCCCTGTTCGGTCGGCATTCCGAGGCCGGTCCGGAGCAAAAGCCATGAACCCGCGCCAGACCGACCGCAAGCTGCGGCTGGAGCTGCTACGGGCGCGCGCCGCGGCCGACCGGATCGAGCTGGCGCTGGCGGTGAACGACCTCGCGGAACGGCTGGCTCCGCTGCGGCGGGCCTGGGATTCGCTTGGAACGATTGCCGGGGTGCTGGGTCGCGGTCGCACGCTCGGCTGGTTGCTGGCGGGAGCTGCGGCCTGGGCGCGCACGCGCGGGATGCGGCGGGCACTGCGCGCGGCCGCTGGCGCGGGACATGGGATGGGCCGGGTGGCGTTCAGCGCGCTGTTGGCGGCAGCCATTGCGCTGGTGGTGCGGGCCTTGCGCCGATCCGAAGGGGGGCAGGACGACCCCGGGGCCGGAGGGGGCGACGAAACGGCCGGGGGCCACTAGCATTGGCCGTCATGGCCACCCTGACCCCGGCTCCCCGCCACATCGTTCTCGCCGTTTTTCTGCTCTCGGCGCTGTACGTGCACCTGCGCGGCCGCGTGCGTTTCGGCCTGGTGCGGGCGCTGACCGATTTCACCGTGCTGTTGGCGCCATACAACGCGCTGATGTACGCGTTCTCGAAGGTCCGGGCGTCGGCCTTCATCGACCCGGGCCAGTTTCCCGAGCTGGCGCCGCTGACCGCCCACTGGCGCGAGATCGCCGAAGAGGCCGCGCGGCTGAACGACGAGGGCTTCATCCGCGCCGCCGCCGGCTACACCGACATGGGGTTCAACTCGTTTTTCCGGACCGGCTGGAAGCGGTTCTACCTGAAGTGGTACGGCGTCGACATGCCGTCGGCGCAACGCATGTGCCCCCGCACCACCGAGCTGCTGCGCGCGATCCCGGGCGTGAAGGCGGCGATGTTCGCCTCGCTGCCGCCCGGGGCGCGCCTGGTTCGCCATCGCGACCCGTATGCCGGGTCGCTGCGCTATCACCTGGGGCTTATCACGCCCAACAGCGACCAGTGCTACCTCGTGGTGGACGGCCAGCGCTATTTCTGGCGCGACGGCGAGGCCATGATGTTCGACGAGACGTACATCCACCACGCCGAGAACACCACCGAGCTGCCGCGCGTGATCCTGTTCTGCGACGTCGAGCGGCCGCTCAAAAGCAGCCTGATGACGGGCATCAACCGGTGGTTCGCGCGCAACGTGATGGGGGCGTCGGCGACCCAGAACGTCGAGGGCGAGCAGATCGGCGCGTTGAACCGGCTGTTCGGCGGCTTCTATCAGGTCCGGTTGCGGGCCAAGCAGCTCAAGGCGAGGAGCCGCAGCGCCTACTACGTTCTGAAGTGGGCATTGCTGGGCGGGTTGATCTACCTGGTCTTCGTTTAACAGCCTCATACGCCGTTCACGCGGCTTGCCCCGCGGGGTGGGTCAACCCTACTTCTTAAGCGGCCGGCTGACGCTTGACACCATTTCCGGGCCGGCAGAGTATCGCCGCTGCAGGAGACGGTTTGGCGGCGGCGGACGCAGTGGCTGGCCCGAACAAGAAGAACCGCTGGCTGTGCCGTTTCTCAGCAACAAGCAGTCCTGTTCGCTGCGCATCGACGGGCAGCGTACGCAGGACCAAACGACAAACGGTGTGGGGGGTTTCGCATGAAGATGATTCAAATCGGCGCGGTATCCGCGTTAGTGCTTCTCGTTCCTGCGATCGGGTCGGCCCAAAACGCGTTGCCGGCCAATTTTCTCGGACTGACATCACTCGAACTGGGTCCCAACATAACGGGCGGCGCGCAGGACGACCTGCTCACGGCGCGGTTTCACACGGGCCACACGGCGGCCAGCATAAAACCCGGATTGAAATCCGCTGCCGCGGCAGCGCCCCTCGCCTCGGCGGCGAGCCTCCCGACCGTGACGGGGCAACAGGTCTCGGGTGCCGGCGAGTCGGCGTCGGGATTCGTGGGACTGAGCCATTTCGACCAGCGCTTCGCGGGCACGGGCAACTACACGAACACCCAGTTCTCGCTGGAACCGCCCGACCAGGGGTTGTGCGCCGGCAACGGCTACGTGGTGGAGCCGATCAACAACGCGATCGCCGTTTACAACACCTCGGGCGCGCTCGTGGGTGGTCCCACGCCGCTCAGCCAGTTCTTCAATCTGTCGCCTGAGGTCATCCGCAGCGCTCCGCCGGTCTACGGGCAGTTCATATCGGACCCGCGCTGTCACTACGATGCCTCGACCCAACGCTGGTTCGTGACGGAACTGGAGATCGACACCGATCCGGCCACCGGCGCCTTCGGCACCCATTCCTCGATCCTGATTGCGGCCAGCGTGACGTCCGACCCGAGCGGGGCCTATTACGTGTATTCGTTCGACACCACCGACGGCGACGGCCACAAACCAGGCCATGCGAATTGCCCGTGCTTCGGCGACCAGCCGCTGATCGGCGCCGACGCGAACGGCTTCTACGTGACCACGAACGAGTTTCCGATCGTGGGGGCCGGGTTCAATGGGGCGCAGATGTATGCGCTGTCCAAGTCCGCGCTGCTCTCGGGCAGATCCCACCATGTCGTGCACATCAACGTGGGCGCGACCGTTCCGGTTCCGCCGGCCGACCAGCCCAACGGGGGCATCTGGTACTCGGTCCAGCCGGCTTCGTCCCAGGGCGCTGGCTCCACGTCGGGCTCCGGCGTCGAATATTTCCTGAGCGCGCTGCAATTCGGCCCGTCGCCGTTCGACAACCGGATCGCCGTCTGGGCCCTGACCAACACGAGCTCGCTGAACGGCGAGGAGGCTGACCTGACGTTGCTGCACACCGTGATCGCCTCCGAGTCCTATGGCGGTACCTCGTTCGCAGCCTCCCAGATGTCGGGCCCGACGCCGCTGCGCGATGCGCTCGGCGACACCGACGCGTTGAACCAGCTCGCCTCCAACGACGACCGGATGAATCAGGTCGTGTTCGCCGCCGGCGACCTGTGGTCCGGCGTTAACTCCAACGTATCGGTGGGCGGCCAGGCCCGCCAGGGCATCGCGTGGTTCGCCGTCAGGCCGTCGCTGTCCGGACACAACCTGACAGCCCACATCGATCACCAGGGTTACGTGGCGGTCCAGGGTGAAGACGTGATGTACCCCTCGATCGGGGTGAGCCCGCAGGGCCGGGCCGTGATGAGCTTTACGCTGGCCGGTCCGGACAACTGGCCGTCGTCCGCTTACGCCAGCGTCGGTAATTCGACCGGCAAGGTCCACGTGCTGGCGGCCGGGGCGGGGCCCAGTGACGGATTTTCCGGCTACGCGGCCTATGGCGGCGCGGGTGTTGCGCGCTGGGGCGATTACTCGGCCGCCGTCAGCGATGAGCACGGCAACATTTGGATTGCCTCGGAATACATCGGTCAGACCTGCACGTTCGCGCAGTTCGCGCTCGATACGACCTGCGGCGGCACGCGCAGCCTGCTGGCGAACTGGGGAACGTTCATCGGCAGAGTTTCGACCGGCGACTGATCGGGCTTCGATACGGGCCGCCGCCCGCGGGAGCGGGCGGCGGCCTTTTTCTTTCACCGCCGGGTTGCGTCACTTGATGGGACAGTTCCCGCCGGCATCGGTGGTGAACGTGTTGTTGTTGGAATACCAGCCGTTGGCGGCAACGGACGGGGCGCCGTAGAACCAGGAAAAGAACGCCAGCTCCTGCAGCGGATAGGCAAATCCGTTGGGCATCGTGACGGGCGCGATGTCGTTACCGGTCAGCGGATCTCCCACCTCGAGATTCGCCTGGCAACCACCGACCTGTCCGGTACCGCCCCATGGCGCCGTTTCGTTCGCGCCGAACGGATCGTCCATCCACTCGCCGATTTCGTGCGAAAGGACCTCGGTGCTCAGTCCGGTCACCGGTCCGGCGAACCAGCCCGTGGTATCGAAGTCCACGACCGAATACGTCTGGTCCAGGAGGGGGACCCCGGTCGAACCATGGTAGCCCCCGGCACAGCAGTTGCCGATGAACGTGACATCGCCGACCGGCCAGGCCGTGTTGTAGCTAGTGAAGATCGGCAGGTTGGTCGGGCCCACACCCGCCTTCGCCAGCGCCGGGATCACGGTCGACGTCAGGTAGGAGTCGAACCAGTTGACATCGACCAGCACCAGCGGGGCGCAGAACGTGAAGTTGTAGGCCACCACGAAGAGGTTAGGATCGGTCAACGCAATGCCTTCGTTGGCCGGGACGTCGATGAATATCGGGGGAAGCGTCGTTACCGGGCTGAGCAGCACGTGATACTCGTCGGCGTTGCGGCCCAGTGCATTCCAGAAGTTGGCCCGCTGGAAGGCATCGATATATTGCGTCGAGCCCACATCGGTGGCGCCAAACACGAAGTGCGCCGGGTTGAAAACCGGCGATTGCTGCACCACGCGAAGCGGGTTGTTGTTCGGGGGTGCCATGCAGGTGTTGTCGTTCTTGTTCGGACCGATCGTGGTGTCGCCGGGCGCGGTCGAATAGAACCCGGTCGTGGGGTCGTACGCGGTCGCGACCGTGTGCGTGCGAAAGGTGATCGGCACGATGTACGTCGGAATGTTGCTCGTGCCCGGACTATGGAACGGGTCGTGGCCGACCATCACGCCCAGGTGATGATCCCCGTCTCGGGAGCCCCTGATGTTGAACGTCCAGAAGGGCAGCGTATTGGCCGAGAAAGTTCCGTTGTACGACTGGGTCGAGATGTGCAGGCCGTCTTCTTCGCTGGACCGGGCGTTCAACGCGGGCGCCGCGGCCTGGAGCCTCTGCACGTTGGTGAACCCGGTCACCGCTCGTGGCACGTGAATCGAAATGGGCAGTCGGCTGTGTTGCTCGGTGATGCCGCTTTCTGCGCCAGCGACGATACTGAAAGCGGCGGCGATGACCGAAACGACGGTGCGGCAACTTCTGGCATTCATGGCTCCCCCTTATGAGTGGACGAATCCAGCACACCCAGGCGCCCGTCGGCGCCGATGAAGACCTCCTGTTCAACTGAACCGGCGAAATACGGTTAATGCCCGGTGGCGCCGGGCGGTTCATTCTGTCGGAGGGTCGGCAGGTAAAGCCTGGCCTGCTGAAGGTCCTTTTGCCAACTGCGCGGCTTGGGACGATCTGACCCCGATGCCGCCAATTTCCGAACCGTTCAGCCCCTTTCCTCGAGTTGGCCCGACGAGCTGGGGCCGCTCAAGACGCTGCGCAACCAGGCAGTGCTCGCGATGCGCCAGGCAGCCTAGCTGGACCGGCCAAACAGAGCAGAACTCCCCTCTCCCGCTTGCGGGAGAGGGGCCGGGGGTGAGGGCGCGCGGAGGCGAATGAGCGCAAGACCAGGAATAGGAAACCCCCGCTCAGCAACCGCCACGGAATCTCGTAGAATTCCGCGTCGCCACGCGGGCGTCGTATAACGGCATTACCCCAGCTTCCCAAGCTGGAGACGAGGGTTCGACTCCCTTCGCCCGCTCCAGCTACTTATCCGACCAGCCTGAATCCGGCCACTGAAAAGTGGTGATCGAAACTGAACGCAAGGCGAATCCGCGAGCGCTTCATGATCGCAAAGCTGGTCGCGTCAACGGCAGAGAGCTTGTGCAGATCCGCTCGACGGAAGTATTCCCAGGACTGTTCGAGATCACGAAGCTCGCACGGAAGAATCTTCACCATTCGAGGTTCGTAAATCGACTCCTTCCACGCGAGCGCTACGTCGCGGTGGGCATTGCGCTCCAGGAACGTGAACGTCTCGATGACAACTGGAATGGATGTATGAAGTTTGGCGCTCGCACTTTGCAGCATTTCCCACCGCTCGCGCGCGGGTGGGTGGAGCGGATCGCGCGAAAGCGCTAGCGCGATCCACGCGCCGCTGTCCACAAAGGCGGCTTCCCCGTGCCGCATCAGGGTTCATCGTAAACGCTGTCGTGCTCGCTCGACGGCCGTCGTGGCTCGCCGTCCCAGATCGCGACCGGGCCGGAGACTGGGCTCTTAAGAACGGTCTTGCGGATCGCCTCCCGAACCAGTTCTGCGACGCTGCGTCCGGACCGGGCGGCCGCCTTGCGCAGCGCATCGAGCTCTTCCTTGGGCAGATAGACCTGGGTTTTTTCCATGTATGTCACTCTATTATCCAAAGTGACATACGTCAACCCGGGGCGAGCTGGGAGCACTGCCGCGGCGCCAGCCGCTACGCTCAAACTGCGGCGATCAACCCTAGCAATGGCATGGCGGCGCGCTCCCCATTGCCTCGATCGCGAAAGCCCTTATAAAGGACGCGCTTGACGGTCGTTACTTTGGACACTACCCAGGTGGGCTGCAAGGCGGTATCCCTACCGGAGTTTGCCTTCACGATCAGGTCACTTGTTGCGTTCCATAGTTTCGCCCCGAAGTCCATTTGCATCGTGCAGCGGGGGATACCGATGAGATTGCTGTCGAGGAAATGCCTTTTGGCCGTAGCTGGCATCGGTTGTGCCGGCGCCAGCACGATGGCTGTGGCATCGCCGGTCACGTACACGGGCTTCGCCGTCACCGATGTCCGCCTGGGAGATCATCACTATCATCAGGCGCAGGTGTTCCTGAGGTTCGTTGGTGACACGACCGACGTTCACCCGCTACCCCCCAACGCGCCTGTTGCCGGCGCCATGATTTCGAAAGGGTCCGCAAGCCTCGAAATCGTCAAGGGCGGACAGCGGGTCAAGGCGCGTTTCATGCCCGACCAGCTGGTCGTCTCGGTCGATCACACCAATGGCGGGGTCGGCTTCGGCGCCATGTTCGGCGGCACCTTCGCGCCCGCCTATCCGCTCGCTTTCGACGGAGCCAATGTGTTCGGATTCGACGAGCTGCCCGAGCCCGACCTCGTGACGCCCGGGTCCTGGGCCGATCACGCCTGGTCATGCATTGGCTTCCCGGTCTCGTCCGGCAACGGCGGCACGGGAAAGTGCGCGGACCCAGCCTCCCATCCGCTGAAGACCGACCGCGGCGATTTTTTCATCTATCAGCCGTACCTGGGCTGGCTGCAGAATGGGCTGATGACGGATGACTACGCGGGTTCGCTCAACACCGGCATTTTTTCGGTGGTGCCGGGTCCCCCGTGAGGATGGCACCGGCGGCACCCTGGCGAGCCACGGGGCTCGATGCGCGAAGGCAGCGCAACCCCTGATCGGATTGGAGGCGTTCATGAAGCAGCTTATCGGAGCCGGTGTGGCCGTCGTTCTGGCAGTGGGGGGCGACGCGAGCGCGGCCCCGGTCGTCTATTCGGTATATACCGTGACAGACGGCCAGCTCGGATCGCTGAAATTCAGTTCGGCGCCGGTCACCCTGACCTTCCGCGGCAACACAGAGGACGTGTCCATGAACACGTCCGGGGGCGTCGTCGAATACCGAATCGATGAAGGTCACGCGACCGTGGCCGTAACCGTCCTGGGCAGCACGACGATTGCGTCGATCGACCCGGGACAGGTCTACGTCCATTACGACGTTCAGGCTGGCGTCATCGGATTCGGCTCGAATAGCGTCGGTCCGTATTACCCGCTGACCCTGGCGTGTAACCAGACCCCCGCCGCCTGCACCTATCCGGGCGGCACCAACTTCAGTCGTACTCAGATCGTGTCGGCCATTGCGGACGTTCTCGCAGCCCCTGCCGACAGCTCCTCCTACTCGCCAGCCGTGCTGGCGCTGCCCGAGACACTGACCCGATCGACGCTGCTGACGGGCGCAGTCAATGCCTGCGCCGTGCCTTACGTCTTCCAGGCCGGCTCGCCGCCCTGCGCATCGCCGCCGGCGACGCCGATCCACACCAGCCAGGGTGACTTTTATCTGCAGGACCAAAATACCAGCAAAGGCGTGTTTACGGCCGAAATGATCCGGGAATCGGACGACCGATAGGCCACCGAATGTCAACCTCGCTCAACGACTTGTGCCTGGACCGGATCTTCCGTTCCGCCCGCACCCACAACGAGTTCACCGCCGCGCCGGTCACGGACGGGCAGCTGCGCGCCGTCTACGACCTGATGAAGTTCGGGCCGACCAGCGCCAACTGTTCGCCCGCGCGCTTCGTGTTCCTGCGGTCGCGCCAGGCCAAGGAGCGGCTGCGCCCGGCGCTGTCCCCGACCAACCTGGAGAAGACGATGGCGGCGCCGGTCACGGCCATCATCGCCTACGACCTGGAGTTCTACGAGAAGCTGCCGGTCCTTTTCCCGCACAACCCGGATGCGATCAACTGGTTCAAGGGCAACGCGGCGGCGATCCAGACCACCGCGTTTCGCAACGGCTCGCTGCAGGGCGCCTATTTCATCATCGCGGCGCGCGCGCTGGGCCTGGATTGCGGACCGATGTCCGGTTTCGACAACGCCAAGGTCGACGCCGAATTCTTCCCGGGTGGCACCGTCAAGTCGAACTTCCTGTGCAACCTGGGCTTGGGCGATCCCACGAAGCTGTTCCCGCGCAGCCCGCGCCTGAGCTTCGAAGAGGCCTGCAGCGTCGTGTGATCACACTCCGCCCAGGCAGACGTACTTCACGACCAGGTACTCGTCGATGCCGTGGTGGGATCCCTCGCGTCCGAAGCCGGATTGCTTGACGCCGCCGAACGGCGCGACCTCGGTGGAGATGATGCCGGTGTTGATGCCGACGATGCCATATTCGAGTTGCTCGGCCACCCGCAGCACGCGGCTGATGTCGCGCGCGTAGAAATACGAGGCCAGCCCGTACTCGACCCGATTGGCCGACTCGATCGCCTCCGCCTCCTCCTTGAAGCGGAACACCGGCGCCACCGGTCCGAAGGTCTCGTCGCGCGCCAGCATCATCTGCTCCGACACGTCGGCCAGCACGGTCGGCTCGTAGAACGTCCCGCCCAGCGGGTGGCGGTGCCCGCCGGTGATCGCGCGCGCGCCCTTGCTGACGGCATCGGCCACATGGGCCTCGACCTTGGCGAGCGCCGCCTCGTCGATCAGCGGCCCCTGCTGCACGCCGGCCTCGAATCCCGGGCCGACCTTCAGCTGCGCCGCGCGGGCGGCCAGCTTGCGGACGAACTCGTCGTAGATCGCCCCCTGCGCGTAGAAGCGGTTGGTGCACACGCAGGTCTGGCCCGTGTTGCGGTATTTCGAGGTGATCGCGCCATCGACCGCCGCGTCCAGGTCGGCGTCGTCGAACACGATGAACGGGGCATTGCCGCCCAGCTCGAGCGAGAGCTTCTTCAGCGTCGGCGCGCTCTGCTGCATCAGGATGCGGCCCACGGCGGTCGATCCGGTGAACGACAGCTTGCGCACCACCGGGGAGTTGCACAGCACCTTGCCGATTTCGACGCTGTGGATCGAGTCGGACGGCAGCACGTTGAACACCCCGGGCGGCAGGCCGGCCCGCTGGGCCAGCTCGGCCAGGGCGAGGGCCGACAGCGGCGTCTGCTCGGCCGGCTTCACGACCACGCTGCAGCCGGCGGCCAGCGCCGGGGCGACCTTGCGAGTGATCATCGCGTTGGGGAAATTCCATGGCGTGATCGCGGCGCACACGCCGACCGGCTCCTTGAACACCAGCAGCCGCTTGTCCGGCGCGTGCGTGGGAATTGTTTCCCCGTACACGCGCTTTCCCTCCTCCGCGAACCACTCGACGAAGCTGGCGCCATAGGCGATCTCGCCCCTGGATTCGGCCAGGGGCTTGCCTTGCTCGGCCGTCATCAGCTTGGCCAGATCGTCGGCGTTGGCCAGGATCAGATCGTTCCACCGCTTCAGGATCGCGGCGCGGTCTTTCGCGGTGCGCGCGCGCCAGGCCGGCCAGGCGCGCGCGGCGGCGCCGATAGCGCGTTCGGCCTCGGGCGGTCCGCAGTCGGCCACCTCGGCCAGCTTGCCGCCGTCGGCCGGATTTCGAACGTCGAAACGGCCAGCCGATCCATCGACCCAGGCCCCGTCGATGTAGGCCTGTGTCCTCACGAGCGACGGGTCGTTCAGGGGGGGTAGGGGCGATACACGTTGCAACATGGACGCTGTCTCCGGAATACTGTCAGGATAGCCCAGCGTGCAAAATTTTCCCCTCTCCCCTCGGGGAGGCAACCGAGATGCGCTTTTCCTCTTTGACGTCCGACCTTCAGGCATGGCTGAAACAGTCGATCGAACGGGGGTCCTCGCCCGATGCGCTCGAGCGCTCGATGTGCACGAGCGGTTACCAGGGCGAGTTCGCGCATCGGGCTGTGGCGGCCGCGTTCAAGGCGCTGGCCCCGCGCCAGCATGCGCCGCAGCCCGCGACCGCCCCGGCGCCCTTGGCCGCCGCAGCTGCTGCGGTGGAGGCGCCCGAGCCCGAGTCGAGCACCCGGATCCTGGCCTCCGGTCCGAACGTGATCGACGCGGGCGATCGCGTCGTGCACATCCTGACCGCGCTGAACGCCCCCAGGATCCTGCTGTTCGGCGATCTGCTGGCGCCCGAGGAGTGCGAGGCGCTGATCGAAATGTCGCGCGGCAAGCTCGAGCGGTCCAATGTGGTGGACCGCCACACGGGCCGCTACGAACTGCACCCGGACCGCACCAGCGAGGGCACCTACTTCCGGCGCGCCGAAAACGAATTGATCGCGCGGATCGAAAAGCGCATCGCCGAGCTGACCGGTTGCCCGTTGGAACGGGGCGAGCCGATCCAGGTGCTGCACTACTCGCCCGGTACGGAATACAAGCCGCACTTCGACTACTTCGACCCGGCCGAAGAGGGCAACCGCATGGCGCTGGCGAGCGGCGGACAACGGGTGGCCACGCTGATCATGTACCTGAACGACGTGCCGGCCGGCGGCTCCACCGTGTTCCCGGACATCGGCCTGGACGTGCTGCCGCGGCGTGGCAACGCGGTGTTTTTCGCGTACTCCGACGAGGCCGGGCGGCTCGATGCGCGCACGCTGCACGGGGGCAGCCCGGTGGCGGAAGGCGAGAAGTGGATCGCAACCAAGTGGCTGCGCCAGCGCGACTACACCGAGCTGCACCGGTAGGTCATTCCATTCCGTAAACATGGTATTCCTGCCTCGGGTCGCTTAAGGCACTCCCGCGTGCATCCTGTCGGACGGGGGCGCCCAACCGTTCGCACGGAGCCGATGGTCTGCGGCTAAACTTGCCCCTTTTGCGGGCCAGCGTCGCGCAGCGGGAGTGAGAGGCGCGGGTGGCCCGACACTTTCGGAAGCGCCCGAAAATAAGGGCGCGCAGGGAGTCGACATCGGATGGACTACGCCCAGCAACAGCGGGATCCGACCAAGCACTTGGTCGGGATTACGATAGTTGCCCTCTTGCATCTCTTGATCGTCTACGCGCTGGTCACGGGACTGGCGCGCAAGGTCGTGGACGTCATCAAGAAGCCGATCGAGACCAAGCTCGTCGAGGAGGCCAAGCCCCCCCCTCCGCCCGAGAC